>Ga0099826_10001628_pt1 | contig 13736 bp, 7 predicted proteins | sample Mtrugardesep15_FD_76830 | JGI IMG/M metagenome (GOLD analysis project Ga0099826, IMG submission 76830) | Root nodule microbial communities of legume samples collected from California, USA - M. trunc garden sep15 | ecosystem: Host-associated > Plants > Roots > Nodule | place: USA: California... | reverse complement strand
TTTTTTTCGAAGTGTATTAGATTATTATCTTTTTGCTAGATTATTAAAAATAAAAAAATATATATTGAGGGAGTAAAGTGTAGATTTTAACATAAGAGGGGATGTGAATGTAATTCAAGCTTTTCTTAGGGGAGGGGAATGAAATTTTTTCTAATATGTTTTAAATAAGAGGGGAGGGGAATGTATATTTTAACATAAGAGAGGAGGGGAGTGTAATTCAAGCATCTTTGAGGGGAGGGGAGTGTAATTTACTCTTTAATATATTTTATTTTGCCTTTTTTCTAAAAAAGTACAAACTAAACTCAATCAAAAATAATTTAAATTGACCATGAGAGCAATTAAAACCACAAACAATAATAACGGAGAGCGAATACTAGGGGGTGAAATTGAAAATCGAAAACATGATACTAATACATTTTGACGGAGAAACGTAGAAGAGGAAGTTGGTGACCAATGAAAATTTAAACTTACGGTTTGTAATGACATTGTGTTTGTTACGAAGATATACTCATCACAACTAATCTATCTAATCTAATTAAAAATTAGCTTTGATGATGTATATTATCATAACAACAACAATTTCATTTAATTTTGGGTCATGATCCATACCAAAGATGATTATCACTTATTGACATGTAGTGATCTTATATAGAACAACTTCATATAAATTATGTTTCTTTGCCAGCAATGTGGGACTATAAGACCATATTTCTACACTTTACTTTGACACCTCACTTGTAATAATATAACTACCACTTACAGTTCTATCTATGATCGAATTGTAATTTGGCCTCTATATTTTAAACTTTTTGTCTAAGCATGATTAAAATCATCACCGGTAAGATATATGTTGTTGTCCTATGTGCAGAACTAGCGAATATATTGAAAAAACGATCTCTGCAACGCTGGAGTGGTTCTTATAGTTAGTATCTGAAAAAAGAAGTTGTTGAAGAAGAATTGGAGAAACAAAAGATATTGTTTATTGGGTTATGGCGAATTTCAGTGATCGTGAAAGTGTACTAAATATTTTTGATGATAGAGTTGCATCATCGAAGTGTGTTGAAGATGTATTAAAAGATTGCTATTATGTTCTCTACTAAGCTTCCAATTTTGCGTCCTGCTTGGGGAGATGTTGTCAAAACCTTGCAAGATGAAATCTCAAGAATGTGATCTTGAGAAAGATGCAGTGTCTTTTCTCTAGTAGTTTTTCTGCTAATAATGTAAATTCTTGAAGACATTTTCCAATTGAAATGAAGTTTAACTCTGTTTAGTGATGGTAAGTTTAACTCTGTTTCATTAGATTACATTTAGAGAAGAAAAAATAAAAAAAATAAAAAAAAGATTGATGGGGTGTTTCATTAGATTACATTTTGAGAAGAAAAAATAAAATAAAAAAGATTGATGGGGTGAGAGAGGCTCGAACTCTCGACCTCAGGATAACTCTTAGCTATGAGACCTACGCGCTAGCCAACTGCGCCACCACCCCATTTGTTTAGATATATATAATTGTATTATTTGGAGGTTGTAATGATAGTGTGTTTTATATTACCTCTTACCGTTGTGAAGAATGCAAATCTTTCAAGTAGGAGTGACTTTTCTGAGTTGATTGTTGTATGAAGAATTAGAAGATGCAATTATTATTTTATTTATCATTACTAATCTTTTATTTCAATACTTAAAGCCCCTTGACATTGTTAGATCATTGGTTTTTCATTTATTCACGTTATCTTTCTATTGATGTCACATTGTCTCAAATATAGTTCATATTTTGTCTAAGAGATTCTCCAAACAATATGGTGTGAGTTATGAAAAAAACTTTTACTTTTTTTATTTCAAACTGATCGCTATTGGCACTCTTATTATTATTATATTTATTCACATTTAACATATTTCACAAAGAGATGTCAAAAATACTTTTTTAGATGGTGATCTTAAAGAGACATCGTACAAATTCCACCTGGTGTTTTTCATAATCGAAAGAAAGGTCTCCGTCAAAAGAATCAAAACAATAAAAGAGATTATCATTGATTTAAATACTCTTTTGCTGCGTCAAAAGAAGCATAAAAAAAATTTATATTATGTTATGGTGCAAAATTTGAAAAAAAGTAATTTATGGAAGAATAAACTTTGCTATGTGAAAACGATTTATGGACTTATGCTTAAAATCTCTAGTGCATAAAAATGGAAAATCAAATCGAACGTAACAAGGGAAACGTAATGGCCAGAGTGATGCTGCACAGGCACCAGTTGCAGAGTTCTTACCGGGGAAACAAATAAATGTGCGGGAAACAGGTAATGTGGCAACATTCATCCATTTCCACAAACCGATACCATCTCCACAGCTAGGGTCAGCGCCGTCTGCGCCATCTACTCCATGCAAACTATTTTATTTTCCTCGCTTAGCTCCACTTTTATAGACCACAGTATCACATTTCGTTTCCAACTTAGCGATGTGGGACATTGTGCAGTGTCGAATGATAACTCACGATGAGTCCAATCCATTTCTCTCATACATGCTCAAGTTCAACACATAGTATCAACAGCCAGGTTGAATCACAATGACATCAAGTTCAATCACAGGAGCAACTCACTTTCAGCTAGTGCAAACCATAGTTTATAAGTCTGATGGAAGAACAAACTTTGCTCAATGTTGATGGAACTATGCTTCAAACCTAGTGGCTATGAATATATTTTTTGTAATTGTGTTTTTACACTTGAAGGGAACTGTTTGAGTTTGCATAGAAGGAAGGTTGTTAGTCCCTGAGGCAATAATTTGGATCCTACAAGGAGTTGGCTTCAGAAGTTTCTCTCCCTTTCAACTTCACATATGTTATGTTTCTTTGCTAGCAACGTGGGACTTAAACACCGTATTTCTACTCTCTACTTTCACACCGTTATCTCATTAGTTTCCTTGGAAGTGAACTGAACCCGCATTCATTTTATCCACATCTAATCTTTATCATGGGCAGTAGACTAGAAAACTTATTGTGTTCAACTTTTGTCACCTAACAATATCTATATCAGCACTAAAGTAGTACTGATGAAACATGTTCTACAAAACTGAGATATTGATCCTCAAGCGTTTACAAACCAATTCTAGTTTGTTATGAGGTGAATATCCATCCAGTCTGTCATGGCTAATGTTAATATTCGGTCGTTAGATAAAAATTACACGTTTCCTACAAGTATCTCATACAAGTATCTCATACAAATAATGGAAGAAAAATAAGCATGGCAACAAAACCATTCTCTTGACATATACAAAGTGGTGGTTAACAATGATACTCTTGTACTCGACTTCCAGGTGTAATGCTTCAATATTTTCTATATCTCGTTGGTTAAAGATGTTTTGTATGATATCCCAGCACCAATTAACACTTATTTATTCGACCCCTTAAATCTGCCACTGTTCCGATCATAGAACCAGCCAGGTTAAAGAAGTTCCGATCATTGAACCAGCGGGGCTATTGACAGAAGAATATACACTTGATCTGAGCCAACCCAAGGCTCATGCCAAATGTTTATTTTCCTCCCATCACCTATGCACCATCTCATATTCACATGCCTCCCTTGACTATTACCTGTGAATAGGCCAATGCATGTATATGGAATAAATTTTATTTTATTTTTTGAATAAGAGAATAACGTTGTTTTTGGCTTCCTTTGCTTCCGCCCTCGTCTGTAAGCTGAATTAACGTTATCAAATTAAATTACCTTAGATGTAAAGTAATAACTAAGAAACAACATTAGCTATTTATAATTAGACCAAGCACAAACAAACTAGTGATCAGCTTCACAAAAAAGATTGTCAGCTACGAAACCAAGTCTGCATCATTAATAATGAAATCAAATCACTAGATTGCAGATCTTTATCAATTGGTTCTTTGACAAATTATAAACATTGAAACTAGTTATAAACAAATATAAAGCAATTTCTGTGAACCCTACTACAATTACCGTATAAGAAATTGATTGAAATCAGTTTAGTGGTCATTATCCTTAGTCTTAGCTTGCATATTTCATCCCTCAAAATATTTTGTTGATTAGACAGAATCGAAATGTAAAAATGAAGAATACATTAACGGACATTATATGAAGTATTCATAATATAAATTAATAAATATCCCTACAATATTATTTTTTTGACAAAAAGTTGTTTTTAATAAAAAAACTTTCTATTTTTGACATCCTTAACCATTGTATTTAGGACATTGGTTAGTAAAACCCAACAATATTTAAAGGCCCCTAAAAAAACAATCTTTAAAGGGATACATCAATTTGAGTTGACTTTTTTCTTTGATAAAAATTCCTTTAAACTAAAATGTCCTTAATTTTTTAAAAAATTGAATTAAACTACACTATAATTATATACACCTTTTTAAGAATTTGAGTTAGTTCATAAAAAATCTGTTTTTTTAAAAGGGATAAACCTATACTATTATAATTAAAAAATAGAAAATTTAAGAATTTTAAAAAGGAAATTTTATCTCGAGAATGATGTATTCAACACATTATGAAGAAGGACAAGTAGATGATGCCTATATAGTCTCATCTTCCTTGACCCCAACATCTCCAACGCCAAGTGCTATCTAGTGGCAATACCAAAGATTAACGTATCCTGTAAGAAAGAGCAAGAGAATTGCTTAATTCGACAATGTCCACTGTCTAGGTGTTATGCGCTTCTCTTTTGTAGACAATCCTCCGTTTCATTGTTTATAACTTCCCGATGTGGGACTATTTGAATACATAGGTTGGTTTGAAAGTTTCAACTAGAGGAGACTATGCGATATTAACATACTTTCCAAACTTCTTCACTTCCCTTTTTGTTATTAATGTTCAAGAATAGGTTTTACATTTTTTTTTGTGCTCATTTTAGTATTATTTTTAGAAATAGAAGAGACCTTTTTCCCCTTTTAATTCTTGGTTTTGTTTTTGTTTTTAATTTTATGTGTGTTACAGGAATAGTGTTAAGGCAGAAATTTCGGAACTGATTGTTCTCTTCTGTTTTGTCTTCTTTTTTTCTTATGTGAGTAGAAAACATATTTTTATGAGTTACGTGTGTGCTCCCTCTGATTGACATATATCTTTCGTAATTGTGTTTTTGGAATTGAAGGGAACTGTTTGAGTTTGCATTGAGGTAACAAAATGGATCCTACAGGGAATTGGCTTCAGAAGGAAGGTGCATTTTGGATGTTTGTTACTCTCATCAGATAAGTGGATTGTTCAAGCCTTCAAGGAAACAAGACTTCAAAAGAGGGATTGAAAATCTGTCATTTTTAAGATATATAAATGTGCATTGCCAGAGTCCCTTGAATCTTTTCTTCAATAGATTGTTGTGATATTATCTTTTATGATCAGGAGAAGTGTGTTTACTCATACTTGTTGATGTCCTTTGGTTTGCCTTGCTGATCCACTTTCTATTCATTTTTCCTTGCTTGGTGCCTTTAATAGGAGGACTTGATGGATTTTTGCAAGTGAAGTTCTTGAAAGGGTTCAACAACGATGCAAATGTTTATTCTTGATCTTGACTTTCATTAACCAGCCAATTAATATTGTGAATAGATATGAAAGTGTGTTATCAACTGAACCAATTAGATCAATATTTTTGTACAAATTTTGTCATCATACTAAGATGTAAGAAATTTACTCCACAAGCATGAGTCAACATCAACGATATCAAACTATCTAATATATGTGAAATTGCCTAAAAAAAATTTAACTCAATTTTTGCCATCACGACCAATATTTCTCTGCTAGATGACACTCATGATAACAACAAAACTCTAATAAAGAGTCGACAATGTCATCAACAGTGTCATTAAAAAGAGGAACATTGGGACAACAATAAGCATACTCGATGACAGATAGCTTATTTAAAAGGTCACTTGTGATGTTATATAGAACCACTTCACATGTCATATTTCTTGCTAGCAATGTGGGACTTAAAACCATATTTCTACTCTACTTTCACACCTCACTTGCCACTCACTTGTAAATTGTAATAATATTACTAACTCAAGTTCCATGATCAAATTGTATTGTGGCCTATAATCTTTTAACTTTATGTCTAAGCATGATTAAATTAACCGTCCCCACTTGAACCTCCTTATCTTTTCCTTTCAATTATTTCCCGACATGATTAAATTAATCGTATAGTTGCGTTCTCATAAGTCAACTGTTCAGGAGACATCTCCTCGTAGCTTTCCAAAAAAAATAAAAATTCACTTTTTGTGGTATATGCAGGTTCCACAAAACAAATCAATATCCCGGCACTCGAAATTCAAAATTACCAATGAGTGTTTCCATAGCAAAGTGATAAGCTGACTTCACTGTGTAGTTGCCTCTGTTATTAAATTTCCATGCTCTTGTCTTCAATGCCTAGGTGTAGTGCTGCAGTATTTTCCATATCTTGTTGGTTAAAGATGTTTTGTATGATATCCCAGCACCAAAAAATTTGGGAAGCACCAAAATTTTACAAAGTGGTGGTCCTTAACGCCTAGGTGTAGACGTGTAGTGCTTAAATGTTTTCCATATTAATGACGAAATCAAATCACCATAATAACCTTATTGAACCACGGCTTCATATTCAGCGATAGTTTTATGAGCTCCAGAACAGACGAATTATTCTGGAGGGTTAATTTCAAAAAACCTTGGCAAGAAGTTACTATATCGCACTTTATCAATCTTTGGCAAATTGTAAATATTTAAACTCTACTTACTTGAAGTTCTATGATCGAATTGTACTGTGACCTCTAGTTGTGTTAATTCACATGCTCTTCCTATTATTGTCCCCAATGCTCCTTTAAAACCTTTTGTGGTTGCAAATCATACTCATACTCATCATTATCCTCCAGAAACCAAGCTCAATTGTCGGATTCTGTTAACTCTACTTACCCTTGAAAAGACCAACTCAATTGACATCATTATCCTCCACATAATTGTAACTCAACTCTTTTTCTTCATTCTTGACCTCTATTAATAATTTGTCGAGGTCCTATTCCTATTAAGAGGTTAGTTGTTCTCGATCCTCTTTAACAACAACATAGAGAAAAAGAGCTTTTAACTTTGTACAAATAAAAAAAATGTGCAACTGGCCTTCATTGGTTGTATAAATAAGATCAATATACCAAGTCTTATGGATCAACTGAACACTATAAAGCTCATATCGTGTTTAGATTTCTCGACAATATTATATGTACTGTGAAGAAACTTATGAAGTACAGACAAATGCAGAGACATGTCGACACTGCTAATATTAAACCTAGAGAACACTGACATAGATATATCTTATATATGCATCTAAATTGAGCATTTTGTTTCGTTACAAAAAAAAATTAAAACAAGATATGATATTCTTCCACCTTCATTAATTCATCTACTATCTAAAAGCTAAAATGATAAAGTTAAATCTAATGTCTTTATTTCTTCATGGATGACGAGTAACCTTGACGCAACTGGTAAAGTTATTGTCATGTGACTGTTGAAGTCCTGGAAACAGTCTCTTGTGTAAAAACAGGGTAAGGCTGCGTAAAGTACACCAAATGGTAGGACCCCTTCCCGGACCCTGCGTATGCGGGAGCTTTAGTGCATCGGATTGCCCTTTTTATTTCTTCATGGATCATCGTTGCTTTGTCACACTTATTTGAATTGTCGGTCATGTATCATACGAGTGATGCAAACACTAAGACATACCTAATCTAGAGATGTCAATGCTTCTCAGTAATTGTGTTTTTAGAATTGAATGAAACTGTTTGAGCTTAAATAGAAGGAAGGAAGTTGCTCACCCTCTCAACTGTTCAGTTACCTTAAGTGCATTTTAGATGTTTGTTACTCTCATCAGATAAGTGGATTGTTCAAGAAAACAGGACTTAAAAAAAAGAGGGATTCAATGTCTGATTGTCTGTTATTTTTTAGATGTATAAATGTCCATTCATTTTTACTCTTTGCTTTTGTATATGTTATCAGAGTACCTCGAACTTTTCTTAAATAGATTGTTGTGAAATTAATCAATTATCTTTTATGGTCAGGCTAAGTGTGTTATTCATACTTGCTGATGCCCTTTGATTTGCCTTGCTGATCCACTTTCTATTCATTTTTACATGTAGATTCTACTTTTTTGGTTTGATGAATCTGAGCATTCAAATGGAGCAAGGCTCACTATTGATACAGCTTCGATTTGAGCGTTGGTTTGGTAATTGCTTTTGTAGCAAGTTGGCAGCTTGCTCTTATAATGCTTGCTTGGTGCCTCTACTAGGACTTGATGGATTTTTGCAAGTGAAGTTCTTGAAAGGGTTCAACAATGATGCAAATGTTGTTCTTGATCTTCACTTTCAACAATCAACTAAATAACATTGTGAATGGATATGAAAATTTGTTTTCAACTTAATCAATAGTAATCAGATCAATATTTTTGTACAAGTTTTGGCATCATACTAAGAAGATGGAAGAAAATTACTTTATGAGCATGAGTTAACATCGTTACGGTGCAAGCATGATATCTTGATCCATTTTTTACTTAGGTTTATGTTGTGACTTGTGAGTACTGCAATTGATTTCAATGAACATAAATTGTATGAAGAATCAAGTAAAGTAGCGAATGATGCAGTAGGGAGTATAAGAAAAACAAGCATCAATTTAAACATCAATGTAGCTATACTAATATTTGTGTCTGGTTTTCGGTGGAGTGGGAGATTGTAGTAGAGAAACATAGGATGCACTAGCATGTTCAAATTATTTGATTAATCTTGAAATTATTATTTGTCTTTTCAGAATCTTACGTTCATTGTGTGTCTGCACTCTGCATTATATTGGCATTGACTTCAATGCCAAAATCCTATTGTTACTTTGGTTCATGCGAGCACTGCAGTAGCATAATTCTACACCCTACTGTTACTATCATCATGACAGTACACGGATTTGGTTTCTTTTTATTGAAAATTCTCCTCAAGTAGAATCCCAACCATCAAACATGAAAGAGAAAATGAGAGTTATTCACTCCTTATTTTTATTATAAGTTGTTTTGACATTTTTAACATACTAAGGGATGTAGTTAATTTTGTATTGTAAAGAGAAAATAGTAGTGATTTTACAAAATTTTCTTTTATTAAAGGTATGGAAAATAGAGATTAAAATAATTGAAAGAAGCGAGAGTAACAAATGGTAAAGAGCATAATAGGAGAAGAAACATTAATGATACATTGATATCGTAAAATAACTTATAATAAAACACAAATATTTTTCGCAAAATAATAAAATACAAAGGGGGAGTAGATGTATTAAATTGAATTTACTTATTGCTATTGTGAAGTTCAATAAAATAGACATGATTACTTGAGAAAAAATTTATATTGTGTCACTGTTATTAGTTTTTTTACTCTCTATTTTACTCCATAATCTCATGCTATAACTTTTGATATAACAATTAAAAAAATAGGACAAGGATAAGACCTAATATAAAAGGCATGCTATCAATTTTTTTTTATAGAATATCTATGATGCAAGTTTAGAACATTTGATTTATGTAGTGTAATTATTTTTTCATTTTGAAGGATGTTGGAACTTGAAATTTTATCCAATTTTTCTGACTCAGTATGTTGTTTCAATTGAGAAAAATAGGGTTTGTGTTCTACTTCCACGCTATAAAAGGATCTTGCTTTTGTTTTGCTTCATCTTATTAATGCTTTTCTCACACGTGATTGGTGTCTTCTTCCATTCACATATGTTGATGCAATGGGAGTTGACTCTAAATTTGACATACATAAAAGTTAATTGGTTCGCACATATCCATTTTTCTATCCCATTTTAGATGTAGTATGGGAAAAATTGTATCATTTTAAGTAGAAGTTCTTATTCTTATTATATATAAAAAAAAATCAAGCAGCAACGTTTTTTTATCACAATCTATTTTCAATATTTTTTAATATCATTCGATATTTTGGGAAATTCTTACTCCAAAATTATAAATAGCCTGTGCGTCCCAAAGATCTAATAAAGTACAAAGGGAGTTAAAAAGTTGTTGGTGTGTTTTGATGACAGAGATTGAATATAAAAAAAAAAAAATCAATGGAGAGAATCCAAGTTCTTCCTCCACATTGAGCTTAAAATGTTTTTAGATGAGGATCAGCAATTACATTGAGCTTACTTTAACAAAATAAATGAAGTTAAAGTCAATATCATACACATAAATCAGTAATTAACCATTTATTTGGTAGTTTGCGTCATAATAAAGAGACAGACTCAAATCACATGAGAGAAAATGGTATGGATGAGTACCTTTGTAGCATCAATGGCATTAACCACATTGATGAATTGTTGTGGAGAAACAAATTTAAGTCCCCAACGGATTTGAAAAGTGTGAAGTGAACCTGACTTGCATTTGGATATCTCAACTTCATTGTCAAAAGTGACCCCTTTCCATCCATCATTATTTAAGTTTCTCCTCTCTCTGTGTCTGATGTAGATATGTAAGAAAGCCCAAATTGAAAAGTCTTCTAACCATTAAACCTCTTATTTCTTGGGTCCCTTTTGAGTTAATTTGTATTTGAACATACCCCTATATTTTGTTGAATTCGTTTGAAGTCAATTTTCAATTTTCAACATTTCATTTGGAAAAACATATTTTTAGATAAGAGTTTCTTTTATTAAAAAAATATTTCTCAAAAATGGAAAATTATTTATGGAAAAAAAATATACAGTAATTGCTTTTACTATTCTGTTTTTTCACGTAAAAGAAAAAATTCAAAGTTTGGAATTCGGAACAACTTTAAATTTTTTTTTCCCACGCAAAAAAATAAACAGCATTTTGCTTCACAAAGACAGGACTACTGTCTTGGCCCATGACTTACATCTCCTGTTTTATATACATAGTATATCACATTTTGCTTACAACTTAGCGATGTGGGACATTCTGCACTATTGACTTATAACTCATGATGAGCCCATTCCTGCCCATTATTAGTTTTAAAACCAGTCAATCAAAACCTAACATTACTCTCAACACATAGTATCAAGAGCCAGCTTGGATCAAGATGACATCAAGTTCAACCAAGCAGCAACTCAATTTAAGCAAGTCCCATCAATAGTTTACAAGTCTGATGAAAGAACAAACTTTGCTATGTGGAACTAGTCGTTAGAACTATGCTTCAAAGGAACTGTTTGAGCTTGCATAAAAGGAAGGTTGTTAGTCATTGAGTCAACAAAATGGATCCTACAACGAGTTGGCTTCAGAAGTTGCTCACCCTCTAAACTGTTTAGTTACCGTAAGTTCATTTCAAATGTTTGTTACTCTCATCGGATAAGTGGATTGTTCAAGAAAACATGTCTTAAAAAGAGGGATTCAAATTCTGTTATTTTTTAGTTATATAATTTTTACTCTTGCTTTTGTATATGTTGTCTGAGTCCCTGAAATCTTTTCTTCAATAGATTGTTTTGAAATTATCTTTTATGGTCAGGTGAAGTGTGTTTACTCATACTTGCTGATCCACTTTCTATTCATTTTTCCATGTAGATTATGCCATTGCTGGAGGTAAGTTAATCAGAAAGATTCGGAAAATGTGTTTTGAGAAGGTAGTTTACATGGAAGTAAGTTGGTTTGTTGAATTTGAGCATTTAAATGGAGCAAGGTTGTCTACTGATGCAGATTTGATTCGACATACTTTCACACAATGAAAGTAAGTTGGCAGCTTTGCTCTTATAATCCTTGCTTTAGGTGCCTCTATTAGGACTTGATGTATTTTTGCGAGTGAAGTTCTTGAAAGGGTTCAACAAAGATGCAAATGTTTGTTCTTGATCTTGACTTTCATTAACCAACTAATTAATATTGTGAATGCATATGAAAATGTGTTCTCAATAGTTATCAAATCAATATGTATTATTTTTGGCATCGTACTAAGATATAAGAAAATTACTTCATGAGCATGAGTCAACATTGTTACAATACAAGCATCATATCTAGATGCATCTTTTACTTTGGTTTATGTTGAGAGTACTGATATTGTTAATGCACAGAAATTGTATGACGATTCAAGTCAAGTAACGAATGATGCAGTAGGGAGTCTAGAAACTGTGGATTGATTAATAGAAAAAACAAGCATCAATTTAAACATGAATGTAGCAATGCTAATATTTGTGTCTGGTTTTCCGTGGAGTGGGGACATTGTAGTAAGAGAAACTTTGGGTGCACTAGCATGTTTCTTCAAATTATTTGATTAATCTTGAAATTATTATTTGTCTTCTCAAAATCTTACGTTCATTGTGTGTCTGCATTATATTGGCATTGACTTCAATGTGAGCAGTACAATTTGCATGAATATGCAGTGAGTTCAATCTTCCATTCATATGAAGTGAGAAAAACTTATGTTGACTTTAAATTTAACCACACAGATGTATTGATCCCTTGATATGGGACTTCGTTAAAGAAAATTTATAATGTTTCATTTTATTTGTTGCAGCTTCCCATTAATGAAAATTACTCATTGAAAACTGAGGTTTCTACATTTTGTTTCGATTTTGTAACATATTATAATTCATTGTAAACTTATTTATGGAAGGTTGATTCTTTTTTCTTTGGAGAAATCAAACACTGGAAACTTGTAATAATATCAGTACCAATTACTTACACTTCTATCTATGGTCGAATTATAATGTGGCCTCTAGACTTTAAACTTTATGTCAAAGCATCATCAAAATCATCAGCGGTACAAAGATATATTTGCTGTTCTACGTGCAGAACTAGCTCATACAACTGAAAAAGTGACCTTAATAGCTTTGGAGTGGTGTTAGTATAATAAGCAAATATATCATGTACCGCTGATGATTTTTGGGTTATGGCCGATTGTGTGAAGTTGCTTATAAACAAAATATTTGAGGCCAAGTATTGGCTAATTTTTGTTTATTGACCTCAAATATATTTGATTAAGTGACCTCAACAATTGAAAAAGAAGTTGTTGAAGAAGAATAATAAGCAAAAGATATTGTTTATTAGGTTATGGCTAATTGTGTTATGTTTCTGATGCTGCCTCAATTTTCAGTCAGATTAAGTATGCACTAAAACTTCTGATTTTTGGTTGTGTTGTCACAGGCAGCGTAGAGTATTGTGAGTCTTTATTTCTAAAATCTCAACACTAAAAAAAAACATAAATAGATTCAAATGTATCTTTGTTGTTTTGGGTATCGAAAATTGAATTTATATGTAGGCTTTAATAACTACCTTTTATATGTGTAAGCATGAAATAAGTCACATGAGCAGATGAAATAAGTCACATGAGCTACTGTTGATGGAGAATGAATCAAGTTTGAATGAACACAATCTTGTTGGAAGAGAAGTTCACGACATTGAAGATCTAATATGAAGGAACTGAAAGAAAACATCACAAATAAAAAAATACAAAATGATTCAGTTGAATCAAGAGAGGAGATGGATCAGTGTATGTTATATAACAATGTATAAAAATAATGGTATTAATAAGTATATATAGAGAATACCTTGAAACTGTAACTAATCAAATCGAATTATGACATAGTAGGTTAGTGATATTGGTCGTTACAATTGCTGAATAGCATTAAATCATAAAATTGGAGATAATTGGATAAAAGCTATTCTATTATATAGAGAGTGCCACATAAGAATTCAACGATGTAGCACAAAATGTAATACTTGACAAAGCAATAATGAGATGTCAACATAATATATTGAGGGTCTGATTTAATATATATATATATATATATATATATATATA
>Ga0099826_10001627_pt1 | contig 13738 bp, 5 predicted proteins | sample Mtrugardesep15_FD_76830 | JGI IMG/M metagenome (GOLD analysis project Ga0099826, IMG submission 76830) | Root nodule microbial communities of legume samples collected from California, USA - M. trunc garden sep15 | ecosystem: Host-associated > Plants > Roots > Nodule | place: USA: California... | reverse complement strand
ACGTAAAGCGAAACATTTAAAATTGACAAAACGGACTAAAACGAACAAACTACCAAAAATGAGGTATTTTAAAATACCTCTCTGCCCAAAATTTATTTGATATGAAAAGGCTAAAATGTCCCTGGGGCAAAAACGACTCAAACTGACTCAGATGCAAATTAAGATGATTTTTGTACAAGACTTGATTAAGGGTTTATGCAAACAAACGGAAAAGACTCGGGGACAAATTGTAGGGATTGAAAATGGGTTCCTTTGTAGGAAATGACCAAAATACCCTTTTGTATGATCTTATGCAAAAATTTAAAAGACTGAAGCAGTAATGCATGCAACTGAAGCACAGTAGAAAACACGGTGAATTTGAAAGTATTAGAAAATAGCAGGAAATTTGAAAGAGTATTTTTTAGGTCCAAAATGAGGGTATGACAGGAAGCATGTTTAGTCGATCCCAGGTGTTGGATGTGAACCTCGCGGAGTTAGAAGGAAGCAGAAACTGAGATTTCTCATATCGGAGTCCCAGAGAAGTGTCTACCGGACAAACTATCCCTTTAGAAGCCTAGTCAACTAGGAAGGACAACTCCCCGGTGACTGAAACGTTTCTAACTTTTGAACGGAAGCATGTTTAGTCGATCCCACCGTTGGATGTGACCCTCGCAGAGTTAGAAGGAAGCAGAAACTGAGATTTCTCAGATCGGAGTCCCGGAGAAGTTTCTACCGAACAATGTTAGTTTAATTAGATTTGATTAGGAATATTTTATAATAAAATAAGGTAAGTTTTTTTTTAAGGAATAAATAAGGTAAGGTAATAAGGTTATAATCTTATATAAGTGACTTCAACCAAGTTCATTAGCAACGTTTTTATGCATGCTTTGCTGCATCTTATTCTAAGGATGTTATAATTTTGGTTTTAATTGTGATTTTGTTTAACAAAATTAATTGATTATGGCATCTGCTGATTATTTTGGACAAACCTGTTAACTATAGGATTATGTTATGTTTTGTAAGTTAATTAAATTTAGGAGTTAACTCTATGTATCAACCTTTGTAAAAAAAACTCTATGGATCAAGCAATTATCTGACATTAAGTGTGTTTTCTAATTTACATTGTTTTTAATCTTCTAATTTAAGTGTTTGTTTGTTAACAAAATAATATGTCTTTGTTGCCCTCCATTTGATGTGATTATTTGCTAAAAATTAATTATAATTTTTTAATAATATAATTGGCAAAAGCTAAGTGACAATTAACTTTTGCTCAAAAAGAAAAAAATAGTGATAATTAACTGACAACAAGGATTATTTTTTTTAAAGGCTCACCAAAGCTAAGCTAAATACTTCTCCACACATCCCAAAACGATTAGCACACAACAGTCAACACACCACAATTTTAGTTTGAATCACAAGCAAGCCTATTCAATGAATTTTGGACTATTACCCACAATTTTGGCTTCCTCATGTTAGACTTTACCCTATTACACAGTTAAATATCATACAAATGGAATGTCTTCAGACCTCAACATCAAAAAGGGAGTTGTAGGGTATTGCAAAATTGGAGCTACTTAACACTTGTCAGCAGATGAGAGGATTGTAATAACCACACAGCCCACAAGTTTGTCTTGTACCCATGTTGCAGCAAGCTTTCACAAACATTTCACCAAAAGTTCCTCAGATGGCTGGGCGCCTTTTAGATAACCATGTTAAACCTGCATTTTTCAATTGCATTTATGAAATAAAAAATAAAATAATAAAACTGTGCTCTGCTTTTCATTAATTGATATGCATGATAATGGAAAGTAATGGTATCCTGCACCCTATCTCCAAGGCTAAATTAATCTCAAATATGGAATGCTTTGAAAACCATTACCCTGCTCTACATTTAATATCCACTTTGCAAGACAATAGACCTATCCTCAAATCAAGTCACAACCTGTGTTTAATTCATTCAACTCAAATAGTTGCAACTCAACTAAGTGGTGGTTGATAGAGGCAGAGATGAACACTGAAGACATGGAAACCAAAACAAAGGGGTATGATAACAAACCAGCAATTAATACAGCTAAGAATGATGGTTGATGTGCATTTACTATATATATATTTTTTTTTGCAGAGATGAAAATATTTCACATCTAGGTGAGGAGTTACACGTGGATGCATCTGTTTGTTCTAATATGGTAGTATTCATTCTTTCATTTTTAATTCAAGTTCCATGTAGATTGCATTAATGGCACAAAATTTACTCACCAATCATACTTTCAATGCAGTTGGGAAGCCAAACCAACAACACTCTTCTTGCATTACTGAAGGAATCATTGCAGTTCCAAAAGGTATATATTCTGAAAATGATAAACACAATAGAGGTTAAATACATGCTACTTGAAAATGAAATAAACAGATGTGTGACCAAAAACAGTAAAAACTATTACAATAGATTTAGGCAAGGTGAAAGTTTAAACATGTTTGATAAACTGAAGATATGCAGTGGATTGTCACCAATAACATGAAGTTTTTCTTCATTAACTTGAATTTGTTTGTTGACAATGATAAATTAATTAACACTCCCAAAGACATTGCTTATTTATTGGCTGTGCATGATATATTTTCAGGATTACGTTGATAGGTTAGATATGCTAAACGGTTGCTTCAACATAATCTGCAATAAACTAGATAGAATGGAAAAAAAGATGATAAGAATTGAAGACCGTCTTGATCCTGAATTCACAACAGATGTAAAACCCACTCCAAACATCGACGAATATGACATGCCTTCTCAGCAACCCCCTGACAAAAAATCACAAGAAGAAGTGATAAGTAAGAAGAAACAGTTTCAAAGGATTTGATGTGAGCGATGTTATCCTGGACCTTAAATCAGATGGAGATGATGCTACAAATGCATGTACCTCTCAATTGAACCTAAATTTAACCCCATCAAGACAAACAAAAACCATAGGAAGGGCATTACGATTCGGTAGCTCTCCTCCCATTGCACCAAAAACCATGCCAACCTTTGGCAACCCCTTTCTTATGAAACCACCAGTTGCATATCATTCCCCAACCAATAAAACACAAAAATTGCAAACCTTTGGCTTCTCACCTACCTTCAAAACACCAAAGAGATTATGCTTAGGGAACAAGTCAGAACCCCCTAGTACACCAAAATTACCAAACTTTCACACGACCCTTCCAAATAAAACACCACAAGTTAAAAAGAGGATGGAACCAACCATGGAAAACCCCCTTAAGAAAAAACAACGTTCGGTATCCTTCACTCCTAAGTCAAAAAGCACTTTGAAGGTGAAAGAAGGGGCCACACAAAACACTCCTAAAGTGACCCTCTACTACTTGTGGCCAGACCAAACAAAAGGTGCTCAAATTATTACATGTTGTAACATCATAATTAGAGATCCTAAGTATTATTAATCTAATGTTTGCTCTGTACATTTTCAGGTGAAGTCAAACTTCAAAACTAGTGTAAAAATAGAACTATCTGATGAAGCCCATCACTTGGCTACTTATGTGTTTCATCCCGATAAAGACATGGGGTATTTCACTTCTATTCACAATGATTGGTTTACATTCATTTTACATGACCATACATTATACACTGTCTATTGAATCTGAGTGTTGCAATTTGTATGAAGGGAGTATTTGTTCAAGGCATCGGATTATCAAGCAAATCGGATGTTATTCCAAACACTATGTCCCGGAAATATTGTGGCAGCAGAGGTAATATACATAGGAAATCCAATTGGATCAGTTGTTCAGCTTTTCCACACCTAATATTTTTTAACCATTATGTTAGATTTTGTATATCATGGCCCTGAAGACTACATGGGTTCAGAGGAACATCCCTACCCAAACGGTTTGGACATTCTCTCCATCATTCGCGGTAAAGTACTCTTTGTTAGACTTTGATACATGATTGTTAATTATATATTTATTCATTCTAATCAATATTGTAAATGTAATTGTTGTAAATGTAATTGTCCACTAGAATGATGAGATTAATTCTGCCTCACTACAAGAACTAATCCATGATTATGCGGAAACCTGGATGCCGCCATTTGGTGACTTGAAATATGTAAGTCATTATGTTCAAGTACATATCAATTAATACTACAGATCCTCATTATTTTAGTAATCTAAATACATATTTTGGGCGTATTTTGACATAGGTTTATGTTCCCATCAAGGACAACTGTGATAATTGGTATCTAATGATGGCATCAATTCATGAGGGAATTGTTTACCACATGAACCCATGTGTTTCAGTAAATGGTATCCCAGCTAGGCAGAGAGTGATAAAGAAACTGGTATTATAAAAAACCAGAAAATTTATATTTTCCAATATATTTTGAGCCTAGCCTCTAACCATTACCAATGTTCATTGCAGTGGGAAACCATTATCCAAATCATGCAATCTGACCACTATCCACCAGATTTTTTGCTAGGCCAGCACATTCATGATGAATGGGATATATCTGATCCAATTGGAATTGTTTCTAATGACTACTGGTGAGTCAACTCTATATATCACTATTGAAAAACAAAAATATGACTGTAGTATAACCTATTTACAATTTATGAATTGTTTACTCAGCCAACACTCTGGAGTTTGGGTACTGGGATGGATGGGAATGGAGGACATGTTTCAGCCTAACACCACTGGCTTGGTTTGTGATTTGTTTAAATAAATAGTTATGATTGATATAATGTGTAAAATTTTATACTTAGAACATGGTTTTGTTTCAGGTACATGAGGATGTCATCAGGTTGAAGGTGGCCATGGACCTAATCATGTGGGAACATAATGAGTTAGCTGCAAACTTGCAGGCCAAGGCAGAAGACAGTTGGCTATCTAAGCATTAGGAATGATAATCTGTAAATGATTTTTTGTATTGTCAAAGGTGGGAAGCATCTAGTTGGGTCTGAAGAACTATTTGTGCCAAGTTGGGACTCAACAATCAGTCAACAAGCCTTAAACTATTTTTCAGTTGTTTTAGAAGAGACTTAGCTTACAATATGTGCTCCACTTTTTGGGTGTTTAATAATTTCATCTTTTGGAATGTAATCTTTAAGTACTTTGACTTGAATTGTGTCTTATCTTTGTGGAACATCAGACATGGTCTATGGATTATTGTTGTTGCTAATCTCCATAACAAAACATAAAGTTAAATTTTACTCACTGCTGCTATCACTAGTATTGTTACCATAAAACACAACACAGGAACATTAACCGAAAGAGTCAAACCAGCAGGACAAAATTGGTCATGAATAAACGATGACATATATCTTAACCAAACAAAAGAAACTTGATTTTCAAGTCTCTCACACAGCATACGTTTAAGTAAGCAAACTGATATATTGACAATGAAGTGCTATTATACTCCAATGACAGATGAAGTGATGAATAAAGAATAATACATTTTAACTATTTGAGGGTAAACAAAATATCTTAGTCCTACTAAACTAAATAAGATAAATTTTGATCCCAAAATGAAATAAAGGAATAAAACTTAGTCCATGGAACTTAAGATAAAGATGTCGTTCAATAGACTTATTCACTAAACATTTATAGTACTATGAGTTATTATTATACACAACAATCATAGCAATACTTTGTGCATTTGTCCTACAGGAAGGTGGGAAATTTATCCTATAATTCTAAAAGAAGCATTCTTAAATTTTGTAAGACTGAAAATTTTTGTAGGACACTCACATTCACATTGGCCTGAAGAGACAGTGTGGTCTTGATATGGTACTCCTACGATCACTATTGAACTTCCCTTCGTAATTATTTTACAAGCAATAGGGATGTGTGGAAGAACATAATCTTCACAAAAACAATGAGGGAACACTTCTATAATATCAGTATATAAGTTAAATTAAATCCAGGTTAAACAAAAAGTTAAATTAATTCGATAAAACTTACATTAACAAAATTGATTCCCTCACCGCCGTCGCTCAGAGGCTCCCAAAGGGACAACAGAACTACTCCAAGTAACGATCACTGCCTCCATCAAAAGAATCGAACAACAATCCTCAGCAACAACTGGAAATTGGGCACCATCGTCTTCACATTGGAAAGGCCAGTGAGGTTGGATATGGTGCTGTCGTGATGGAGGGATATGGCAATGTTGAGTGCTTCCTTTCTCTTCTTTCCCTATTTGTCTTCGTTTTAAAAGAAGAAGAAAAAAATAGGAGGGAAAAAAGGGGAAGAGAAAGTAACAACATTTTTTCCACGGACTACTGTGTCATTCGTATGTTTCGTTTACAATCAAATTTGTAAGAATCGGCATTTTCCATGTATATATGACGAATGAGTCATCTTAATGATATTACCAATAATCACCACAGGAACATGATCCATCTTTAAAATGGTGGAACCTATTAATATCTCTAACAACAATTTGCCTTGAAACAAGCTTAGATACGAATTTGAGAAAGGTGTGGCAGTCAACACAAACTCTCAAATTCTTCTTTACTCTTATTGGAGCTCCAGGTGGTGTAGCAATTAATCCAAAAGCTACAGCAAGTTTCTCACTGTGATGATATAAGAGCTTTTCCTTTTCACTTTGTTCCACATTATGTATATCAGTCTCTATGATGGGATTGTATCCAGCTTTACTTAGAAGCTCGCTTAACTCATCCAATTTAGCAAATATTTCATCACTTCTAGAATGATTTCTATCTCCAACAATGAAAGTGTGTATCCTGTCTTTAACCTCAATCCAACTCATTCCAGGTTCCTTCTTCACATTGCTGTTTTGCATAACCTTTCTAACATTGGCAACTTTTTCCCACATCCCTGCTGATGCATAAATGTTTGCAAGGAGGACAAGAGTACCAGATTTGTCTGGCTCAAGAGTGAAAAGCCTCTCTGCAGCTTTCTCACCAAGTTCAACATTTTTGTGGATTCTTGCAGCACCAAGAAGCGCCCCCCAAACAGATCCATCAGCTTCAAATGGAATGGAATTCATAAGCTCCACTGCTTCATTTAGTTTCCCCGATCTTCCAAGGAGATCAATCATGCAAGCATAGTGCTCTTGTGTTGGTTTGATTCCGAACTTTTCCTCCATTGTTTCAAAATATTGTTTCCCCTCATTTACCAAACCAGCGTGATTACATGCACAGAGAACACTGACTAACGTAATATGGTTTGGTGACACACAATCTTTAAGCATTTGATTGAACATGTTAAGAGCCTCTTTACCATGACCATGTTGAGCCAACCCTCCAATCATTGCAGACCATGAGACTATACCTCTCTGTGATATCTCGGAAAAGGCGCGATCAGCATCCTCTATGCTTCCACACTTTGCATACATATTAACAAGAGAATTGCTGGCAAAAATATCAAACATAAATCCAAACTTAATAGCATGGACGTGTAATTGTTTCCCTTGCTCATATGCCGACAAGTTTGCACAGGCATTTAAAAGAGAACTGCAGACAAACGGATCTGGCTTGATGTCTGCAACTTGCATTTGCAAATATAGCTTCAAAGCCTCCTCTGCATCCCCATGTTGAGAATATGCAGTTATCATAGATGTGTAAGCCACCAAATCTTCCCAAGTGCGCTCTTTGAATATTTTTGAAGCTTCATCTATATGACTACATTTTCCGTAAGTGTCAAGTAGACTGTTTATAACATAGAAATCTGAATAAATTCCAGATTTGAAGGAAAGTGTGTGAATTTGCTTACATACTTTGATTGTCTGCAAGCTGGCCACAGATTTAAGAACTGTTGACAAAGTAGTTTGGTTGAAATCTATATTTTGATGGTGCAATTCAAAAAAAAGTGAGATTGCTTGTTCGTCATCACCACACTGCGAGTAACCAGAGATCAAAGCATTCCCTGCAATAATATGGTCCTTTGTTGGCATCAAATCATAAGCTCTTCTTGCATCATCCATCATCTCACACTTGGAATACAAATCTATTAGTCCAACAGCCACAAACAAATCTGAATCACTATCAATCTTTACCGAACAAGAATGTATCTGTCTCCCCAAATCTTTCAACCCCATTGCAGCACATGCTTTTAAGGCACTTGATAAGGTGAACACATTGGGACAACTTCCAGAATTTTTCATCTCATTCAACAGTATCAAAGCCAAATCATTATACTCATGAAGGACACAACCAGCAATAATTGCATTCCAAGAAATAGTGTCTGGGTGAATCATTTCTCGAAAAACATCAATAGCATCTTCAATCCTCCCTGCTTTTGCATACATATCAACCAAGGCATTTGCAGAAAATTGATCCAAACCATGTCCAAGCTTCATTAAAAGACCATGAACTGTCCTTCCAATACCTCCATCACGCAATCCAGCACATGCATTCAATATGATTGAAAGGCTGTACTCATTAGGTCTTACTTTGCTCTCAACCATTCGTTTAAATAAATCAACAACTTCAGCTAATAAATCACTTTGCACATGACAAGAAAACAAGGCATTCCACGAAACAACGCCCGGCTCCACAATCATACCAAACAATTTCTTAGAATCACCAAACTGCCCGCATTTGGCATACATAACAACCAAAGTGTTGGAAACAAAAGCATCCGATTCAAACCCTGAGACCACAGTCATGGCATGAACCTTTTTTCCCATATTCAAATCTTTCTTAATCGAACATGCTTTGAGAACAGTTGGGAATGTAAACTCATTAGACTTAACACCCAACGTACACATCTCATTAAATGCCAATAAAGCCTCTTTATGAAACCCATTTTGCACATACCGAGATATCAAAGCAGACCAAGAAACAACTGTTCTTGGTTCAGTACTTTGATCAAGCAGGTTGCGGGCATACCCAAAACGACGAGAGTTTGAATAGAATGTTAACAAATGGTTTCTGAGACTTGAGTGGCGGGAAAATCCAAACTTGATCAAGTGGGTGTGGAGTTCCATTATCTTGACTCCGTCATGAAGACAGATTCTTCTTCTGTATCACCTATTAGAACAGTGAGATTAATAAAGGACAGAAAATAAGATGGTGAAACAATGCAAAAATTAAAGCAAGGAAATGTTCTAAGAGAGAAAGAGTGCACTAGAGAAGCAGAGAATAGTGATCGCTCCTAAATTAAACCATTCATAAGTTTAAGTCACAGCTAAATCATTGTATACCAATACCAATAGTAGTTACAATCATCCAAGAAACAAAAAATAAAATGATTATCGGCATTTGACTCCAGCCTTGGCTTCATTGTTGTATCCAAATTTATTCTTCAACAGATCCACTTGGTTGCAAAAGACATACATACAAGTTAACAAAGCATACATATCCCAAAATTTAAGAGAAGTATCGTATTGGTTCCTACTGACTGCTACAATTATCTTCAATTAGGCTAACTACGTAAACACTTCTTCCAGAATTGACATTTTGTAATACATTTAATGAGCTAAGAGCCTAAGACCTTGATTGTTGTTGTTGTTGTAATTAGGCCAATTCATAACCTGTGAAGCACCGACACAGTTGCAAACACAGGACGCGTCGACACCAAATAATAAATGAAACCTTGGATCAGAGACTGTAGAAACGGAAATGGCCATGACAGAATGTGATTACACAGAAACGCGCAGAAGCAGAAATGCAAAACCAATACTATGTAGAAACAGAGTGGTAAAAGATCACATGTTTCTAAATTCCTACATTAAGTTACTCTTAAGCTTATGAATTAAAAAGATCACGTGTTTCTAAATTCCTACACAAGGTCAATCTCACATATTTCAAATAATAAGTTATCAATGCATTCAGTCTCTAATATGCATGTACTAGTAAAATCCCATAAGAGCCAGATGCAAATGGCCATCAAAGACTGTGTAGAAACATAAATGCCATGACAGAAACGGCCATGTACTAATAAAATAGCAAATGTATTTCAAGCTATTGAAGTTGCAAAAAGAAACCTTACGGGTTTCGCATGGGGTTTATCTGACACCACATTATAATATGTCTTCATTAAGGTAGCACGCGAGGCTCATGCATTTGATACCTTGTCGTAATTTATACTCACTGAGCAAGGTTAAGTAGTGTATATGTGTATTGAACATTTACCCTTATATTGAAACTCTTAAGTGTTACATTTACCCTTACATTGAACTTCAAAACTAGTTGTTGAATCAGAACCAAAACAGAATAATGACTCAAATTCAAAGCAATACATGGCAAAGGGTTACCACATAAATGGGAACTTAAAGCTTTTCTCAATTTTTTGGGGTCCTGGCCTAGAATTGCTTCAGTTTTTCCTTGAGATTCTCTATGATCCGTGACAATGGAAAATCAATACCTTAACGGCTTATAAATCTTTTGCACAGATACAACACATTCACAAAAATACGCGATAAATCATAATCATTAACCAAGCTCAAATTTACATATGAAAAGTAGCTTTCAAAGGGTTCTGAGAAAAAAATGACTTACTTTGACACCAAAAACAAATAAATTACTAACTTTAGGTTACAATGATGTTGTTTCATCAAGGTTGTGATATCATCTAAACCAAACAAGTTGCAAGAATAAAGGAATACCTTTGAAACCCCAGGTTGCTACTAAATACAAACATCAAGAGCTTTTCGCAACAAAGATTTTGCTTCTTCAGCTTGATACAGATAATATGTGATTGTGAGAAAATGAAATAACAGACAACAAAGATTGTCAAATATTAAAGAGTTTTTTGCTTCATCTTTTCTTAAACTTAGTATCTAATTAAGATTGTCAGCATCTCAAAACACATATATTCGACACAAGTTGCATTTGAAAGAGTTTATTTCAATATGACATAACTACTTGCATAAACATTTAAGAGAACATAAGAAAACAACCCACAGCTTATATGGAAACAGATTAACCACATTCACTGATTATTTGATCGTATCAAAAAATAGCTTATAGCTTATACTGTACATAAACACTTATATGTGCTAAACGGAAACAAGATATAGAATGAGACAAATCCATCCAATGCATACAGGTTCAGCATCAGCAACAATACCCACAACTCAATACTATCAAAAATGGTTAAGAATTCGTTTCGAAAAATACCTCGAAGATTGAAGTGGGCCACTGAGAAACGAGAGTGAAATCAACTTCAATCACTTTCTCACATAATCGCGTTTGAGTAAGAATCGCTTTCTGGAGAAGGTGTGAGAAAAGGCGTTTGGTTTTCTGGGAGTAAAAACCGGTCCTAAACCGGTTCAATAAAATGGTAACCGGTTTTAGGTTTTTTTGACATAATATGGGTCGTTTTTGGTTTTAAGTGACTGGGTTGGGATTTTAAAATATAGATCAGGTTTGGTTTGTGATTTGGTCGAGGTTAACTCTTTTGCAGACCCCACATAGAAATTAGAAAGATTATGTCATTTGGGATGATTTAGGGTTTAAGGTTTAGAAGATGAAAGAAATGTTATGCGTGTTCGTTTTCTGTTTTCAATTTTTTTACAAAGCTCACTTTATCTAAATCATGCTCTTTTCATCCTATGGCATATAAGCATTCAAAGACAGGTAACTTTGGCGCCACAAAATTAGACAATCCAAGTGCAATCCTTACCAAAAGGTTCCATTTGGGATAGAATTCTCTCATTTGAGGGGTCTCTGACTTTGAGATGATTTTAGGCTAAAATATGAGAGAAAATATAAATGTGGGTAGATATATGGAGGGAAGAGATGAAAGAGAAAACAAAATATGACAAAAGATAGAGAGAAAGGTACTACTTTTCTACGTGAGGAATCTTAATCAATAAAAATTTAACAATCTTTCTTAATTATTCGTTATCTCTCGCTTAAATATTTATTTGAGTCATTCGATCATAATTCTCTCTCATATAAAAAAACATTAAAGGCACAAATGACATCAAAGCCAATGCTAGTAGCATGCAAGGGAAATACATCATCACTCTCTGAATTTCTTAATTTTTTCCCATATTTTACACAACTTTTTTCTTTGTTGTTTAACTTTCTTTCACAATGACATTGTTATGATTGTTAGAGATGATTTGTACATAATGATTTCGAGTTTATTCTGGTGCATTATTTCCCTTGCGAGACGAAATCTCTGTTGAGTCTCTACATTAGACTCTTTTCAAAACAAAGGTTAATTTTAAAAAATCAATATTTTGTAAATACGTAAGTGCTTCTAATCATAACTCATTGTCTTGTTCAGAGTGAGCCAACCTAAAAAGGGAATATCACGATAAGATAAGGCGGTGTGTCAAAACAACAACTTTAATTTCTTTTCAAAAAACAACAACTTTAGTTTAAAAAGAAAAGGAACAAATTCAAAAATCACAAAGAAGACACGATGTATGGAACAAATTTTTGACCAATCATTTCTCGCCTCTCACTACTGAGCGATTATAATACATTTATATTATTCAAACTTAAGATTATAGTACATAATTATCCATGAACCGTATTATTTTTCTTTCAAATAACCTATTACCAGACTACCCTACTTGAGAAAAATACAAAGTTACCCTAGGTCCTAACTAGATATTTAGAGTAGTGGGGCCCCACAAGAGTAACAGAAAGTGGAGAAACTCTAATGACCACTTATTAAACGTGTTATCACGTAAGTCGAACTAAAAGATCCATACCTCTGTTTGAAACAGTGATGTCATAAAGATGACAACTTATAAATCCGTAATTTCATAAACCGATTTAAAAGACCTACATCGCTAATTTAAGCAACAAAGCCCACAGTGTTTGACAAAATGTAGGGCAATTTAAAAAAAAAATTAAGTACGATACTTGGTAAAAAAAGAAGACCAAAGTAGGGTATTTGAAAACAAAAACAAAAATTGTACTCGCTTATCTCTAAACTATGAGTTATATCCAACACCGTGAAATATACTTACAAGCATTTGTTTAATGGTTGAAAATTCTACCATGAGAATAACCTTTTTTGAAAAATAATCGTATTCCTACATATTTTTCAAAAACTGTGTTTTGTTTTTCCAAAAAAAAAAAAAGTGTTTTGTTAATAATTGTTTCGTGAGAGTAGGTATATGGGTGGTTACTTCATTTTTATTACTATCTAAATGGGAAACTTTTTTTACAAAAATAAACGATATTCATTCATTCAAATTAATAGAGTACATTGATACAATATATATCCAAAGTTGCTTAAAATAAAAAGGATAAAAACCAATCTTTCAACCTGAGTCAAATAAACACCGCATTAAGACAGAAAACCAAACACACACCGCACAAAGACGGGAAATCAAAACAAACAGAGTCGTGCAGAGACGACGAAATCACAAAAATAAACGGGAAAAAACTAAAAATATGTGAAAATCACTTATTTAATTAAAATAGAAGGAAAAACAACTCGGAGAGGGTGATTTTAGGTCAAAAATTGACCCTAAATCACTCATCTTCAATAAGCAAAAAGAAAAAAGGACCAATGGCTAAGATTTGAGATGGAGACAATAGAGATAAAGAGAGAGACTACATTAATACGATAAATGGGAACCTTTTATTCTCACTCACTTCCTTAGAAATAAAATCATAGATAAATTTTTTTTTTTTTTCCTTTGCAAATTTTTTATTCGTGGGAGTTAATTATTTAACTTTGAATCAAACATAGGAATCTATATTTGTGGGAATAATTTCTTAAACTAGAAACAAAGACTTGTATGATTAAACTAGTAGATGTTGATTTGTTACGTTTTATTTATATAAAAAAAAAAACTAGTAAAAATTCATTTTTTTTTTTTTTTTTTTTTATTTTTTTTTT
>Ga0099826_10001626_pt1 | contig 13738 bp, 6 predicted proteins | sample Mtrugardesep15_FD_76830 | JGI IMG/M metagenome (GOLD analysis project Ga0099826, IMG submission 76830) | Root nodule microbial communities of legume samples collected from California, USA - M. trunc garden sep15 | ecosystem: Host-associated > Plants > Roots > Nodule | place: USA: California... | reverse complement strand
TTCTAGAGTCTTAAGAGTCTGTATTTGATTTGTATTGTGAACACCACTGATTGTATATCAAGTGTTCAACGTCAAACATTTTTCTTTGTAATTCTGTTTGATTAAGAAGTCTCTTGCAGTTGTGCTTGAGCATAAAAGTCTCTTGATTGAAATTCAGGAGCATAGGAAGTCTCTTGCAGTTGTGCTTGAGCATTTGAAGTCTCTTGCTAGTTTTAGCAATGAGCATTTGTAATCAGAAATTACATTTTAGTGAACTCTCATTGAAGTGCAAGGGGGACAAGACTACTTCTGGTTTGTGGAAGGAACCTGTATAATTGCTTTGTGTCTCTCTTCTCTCTCTCTCTTTATCCGCTGCATTTAGTATTTGAACATCACTTCATAAGTTGTACTCTAACTGCTTCTGAACAGTGACTTCAGTAGGAGAAAAAGAAGAAAAAGTCAACACAATCCAACCTCCCTTCTTGTGTTTTTCTCACCTTTAAATTTCGGCTTTAGTAAATGCAACCATGTGTTTATAAAATGAAGTTATCACATACTCATCAAAATAGTGAAGGAAATTAATACCAAGTTCAGTAATATAAAAAACTAATCTATAAAACTAGAAATTCAATACAAAATAGTGAAAAATAAATATGTATACGTCTACATGGTTGTGTTCTGCCTCTGCTCCTGTTTATTCTGCTTAGCTCAACAACTTTGTGAACCTACAACATAATAGATAAAAACACAATTTAAAATCTCAATTAATGATTTTTTTTTTTAAAAAAGGAGCATCCAAATTATGAAAATAAGCCATTACACTTCAAACAAAGCACAAAAATGATGACAAAAATTATCGTGAAATTTATAAATATGATTTCATATAGCGGTACAGTTATCAAATATCATATAGCATAAAAATAAAAGTACAAAGTTGCTTTCTAGATTTGCATCAATTTTTCATATTGAGACATTTCCTCAAACATCTCATGATCACAATTATACTTTCAATAAAGGACAAATTAAGGAAGCAAGTCCACATACCTTTGTGCAAACAATTTGAATTCAACTTGCAATTTTCACTGGCTGAATCAAAACAAACAACAAAACAGTCAAAAGAACAACTTCATCAACCCAAAAAAAATAAATCAAATTCACACAGCTCATCAAAACCAATACAAATTGCCACTAAAAACAGAAAATTAACCCTTTTTTCACTCTAAGAACAACAACGGAAATTTAAGCAAACCCAGTTTTTACATTCAATCAAAATTTTTAAATTACAATTGATGAACACAAAACCTAAACAATAAACAACAAAACAAAACCAAAAATCAAAACCTAATCCATAACAAAAAACCCTTTTTGAAGACATGCAAGCAATGAACAGACAAAACCCTAAGAAATTCTGAAAAAGCAAAAATTGAATAATCAAAAACGAAAATTGAATAATTTCAACTCACCTTGATTCTCTGCAACTTCTGTTGATAGATTTGAGAAGGAAAAGATACATGCAAAGCTTCAATTACTCAACACTGGAGGTTTTGTGAGTTATGGGTGAGAATGAGCATGGAATCGGTTGAGGAATAAGAAAAGTGAGAAATGTTGTTAAAACATCAGATATATAGTGAAGACCAATTACCAATTATCAATTTACAAAAATACTCCCATAAGGGCAAAATAGTAAAAAAACGGACATGTATTGTCCTAAATAGTTTAGTAGACTCTACCACTTTATCTTTGTGTTGCATGCTTATTACAACTTTAAACTTGTATTTGTATATTATAGATTATTTTAATAGCCACCTAAACTCGTTTTTGTGGCTCCACCGGAGAGAAGAAGAAAGGTGGTGGAAACTTTTGTAATTTGGAGGCAAATAAGAGGTGTGAAATTTTCCTATTAACACATTTTACCAATCAAATTTTATTTTAGAGACTACTTTTTGGCAAAAGATTGTATTGATGTTTGTTAATAAAAACTGTTGTAACAAAGTTGTAGAAATTTTAAGAGTGTGTTTGAATGAGGTAATTGAGAAATTTTAAAGAATTTAAAATTCTAAGCAATTTAAATGATTCTATTAAATTTCTTTCATTTCTCAATACTTTTATTTGGGTGGAGTAATAAAAAATTTCAATGTCATTATTTTTGGAAACTTTTATAAATATTAATTTTTGGGCCAAATTTAAAAATTGAAATTAGGGGTCAATTTGTAAATTTAAAAAAATTTGAGTTGAGAACGAAGCTTATAAAATATGGTTTGAGTTGAGAACAGTTAAATGAAACTGTAAGAATGAAAACGATAAAAACATTTATCAACAGGCCAGGCAATAACAACTATGTACTAAGCTTTAAAGCAAGATAGAAAAATAGAGAGAATCCATGTTTTATTATAAATGATATGGCTTTGTTTATTAGCAAAAAGCACAATAATCATGACATAAGTAGTAGTATGCTAATCCCTAACAATTAGGAAAAAGCTATACTATCTAAAAAGAAAAAACAAAAATAAATGAATACATTATTTATCCTTCCATTTGAATGGAGGTATAGCAGGACAACATTCACAAATGAATCAAGGTGTCCTAGTAATTTACTTCTTGCTGGCGGTGTCGGTGTTGGCGGAGTTTGGGTTGGCGGTGTTGGTGTTGGTGTTGCTGCTATTGTCCATGCCAAGGCTGTGCTTCACACTCTCAACTGCACCTTGAGCCATGCTCTTCACTTGCTCTCCAGTCTGCAATAACAAGATATACTTTTTTACAATGACACATTCCAAATTCAAAATTTAACACAATCAACAAAAAGTCTATTAATCTAGACCTTTACGTATAAATATGATAGATTAGTGTGTCAGAATTAAGGACTAATCTAGTGCAAATGATTAGTGTGCTGTTTGTGACTGTTGTGAATTCCGTGATCAATATTTTTTATCTTATTATATATGAGTTAGCAACCTGTTGGAGAAAACCAGCAGCTTCCTCCTTGTTTCTCTCAGCCTCTTGGCCTGTTGTGTTAGCAGCAGCATTAGCCCTATCAGCGGCTGCAGAGGCCGAATCCCTTGCAGTCTGCCCAGTTGTGTTAGCAGCAGAATGAGCGCTGTCTGAGGCTGCAGAGGCCGAATCCTTTGCAGTCTGTCCAGTTGTGTCAGCAGCTGAATGAGCCCTCTCTGCAGCTGCAGAGGCTGATTCCTTTGTTGATTGAATCCATTCCTCAGCCTTAGCCTAGCCATAATAAAAAAAAAAATGTCATAAGTTAACATGATATATATGTGTAGTACAAATTCACCGAAATGTAATGAACAATTTTGTGCTTTTACCTGAGTCTGGCCGTGGGATTGGCCTTGGTTGAAGTTTTGCTGAGCACTTGACATGATGATGTTGATGATTAGTGGGAATTGAAAAGATTATAGAATTATAAGGAAGAAATAGATGTTACAAGTCTGTGTTATGTTTATTGAACTTGTTCACAATGTATATATAGTGTTTTGGTTTGCATTAAAATGTGAAATGTAATGCATAAAGATAGGATCCGTATAGTTATTTAGTGGTGGGCGTATTTTTCTGCTTATGAAATGGACTTTTGTGTGAGACAATACATGTAAGCCTCTAACAAGAGAGAATCATTCACATCCAAGTTTTACTTATTCTTAATCACCATAGCTAATTAATGGCAGTAAGATTTTGTTGAAAAATTATCTAGAACAACAAGTGATTTTTTTTTCTTTGGGTAAAAATATGTGACATATTATTTTGATATTATAATCTTGCACTTTTTTTTATTGGTTTGCTTTGAATGTAATAATACCTTCATGTATCTGGTTTATCCAAATATTAGAAGAAAATAATCATGTTACTATTTACACACCACAAAATATATAAATATTTACACTTACACTTACAATTATATTTTTTTTGAGAAATGTAATATTTACACACCACAAATTATATTTACACTTACAATTATGTTATTGGTTTAATGAGAATAATCAATTATAAATTATTTTGTTTTATATAATCATATCATTAGTATGAAGTATTCACATTATTAATTTTGGTCGGAGAATTTCATTGGCCACCTTTAGTAGAATCTCCCCTCACAACCACATTCCTACCATCCACCAAACTTCGAGTTGAACTTGCTTGATGGTTGTACGTATTAATGATTAAATAAATTGAAAAAAAAATTGCATATCTTAGGGGACGATTCATTATTGAGATTGTTGGCTTTATATAGCCTTCTTTATGTACCACTGGAAGCGTTTATGTATTTTTCATGTGTTTTTTTGGAAGTTTTGCTTGTAAAAAAAACAATTTTCAAAAAATGTAGCCTCCTTTATGTGGTGCGCCTCAATTCATTTTTCTAGAAGTTGATTTCGATTCCTAAAAGCCCTAGTTTAGGTGGATTTTTCTCTTGGCCTCTTGAGTAAAAGCCTTAGATTTTACTTTGAAGAAGAAAAGCCTTAGATTTACAAGGTGTTTTTAGGTGTGGTCGTCTTGATTTGTAAGATGCTTGTAAACCACCCTCTATCTAGATTTTTGGCTAGATACTATTATCATATATATTTTTGATATTATCAAGGCAATGAGAATATGTTAGCGTGATCAAGGCAATGCCTCAAGACAATTAAAAAAAATGTCACTATCATTATATATGATATCTCTTTTATTCAAGTTGCTGCTAACGGTTCTTCAAATGATGTTTTAGACTTCCTGCATTATTGCCTCCGAATATGTAAGATAGTATTAACTTGACACTTCTCAACTCAATTTCCTCCCGTGTGTTTTTCTCTAGTTTTTTACTGTGTGGAATCTACACCGTTAAACTTATTATCTCTCTTAATTTCAAGTTTTCAACTTTTATATTTTTAAGTATTAATTTTTTTTCAAAGGCTAAGATTTAACTTATCCTGCAATCATTGTGGAGGATTCATTCCCAAAGAGAAGCCGGCTATTATCTTAGAGATAGAGTATCTTGCTGACATTTTTGTCAAGGCTGAACTATTGACCGCTGGTTTGGCGAAAGATGTGCATGGATATGTATACTTGTATCATTCTATCAAAAGACTGTTACCAAACATGACATTTTTTGTCAAACAAACTTATAAGCTATAAGCTAGTTTTTTAGCAATATCAAACATGACCTAAAACGAGAGGGGGTCGAAAGGAGTATCACAATATTTGTTTATATATTTTATAAAAGTCTTGTTTATATTTTAACATTGTTCAAGGAGAATTGATAGCCCACCTACCTACGCTACGCGTCTTTTTTTTTTCACAATAAATAAATAACAACTTGACCGGGGAAACGGAGACTTTACTAAAATAAAAAAGGGAGCAGAATTTTCTCTCTCACACTTGTATTTGTTGTGATTTCTTAAGCTCTTCTTCTTATTATTACAAACAAACAAAGCAAGTAATGGAAGGTATTGTATTAGAAACACTGCTCTCAACTTGCGTGAAAATCATGTTAAACAAGATTGTTTCTAGTGAGTTCATGGACAACTACAGGAGGACGAAGCTTGATGTTTCACTCTTGGAAAATCTCAAGACAGAACTGCTTAGTTTTGAAGTTTTAGTTAATGATGATGCTGTTAGTGTCAATGTATGGTTGAATATGCTGAGTGATGCTGTTTTTCATGTTGACATATTGTTCGACGAAGTCAACACTGAGGCATTGCGTTGCAAAGTGGATGCAGAGAATGAAACACTAACACCTACTTCTCAGGTTCTGAATAATTTTTCTCCTAATTTTGAACGCTTAAATAGGATTGTCATTAATTTAATTAAGGAACTAAAAGGATTGAGTTCAGGATGTGTACGTGTTTCGAATTCCAGCAGTGTTTGGCTTGAAACTCCTACAAGTTCTAATTTAGATGATGAATCTTGTATTTATGGAAGAGAGAATGATATGAACAAACTTAAACATCTTTTGTTGTTTAGTGATTTTGATGATGTCAAATAAGAGTTATTTCCATTGTGGGTATGAACAAACTAAAGATCATTGTTATGTGGATGAAAAAACAGGATGAAGAAATGGGCAGCATATGTGAATTTATATATACAGTTCCATTGTTATGAGAAATCTGTAGAAAACTTGCAAATGCAAAAAGGTTTATGTGTTGAAATATGAACAATAAACACGATATAATTGATGTTGGACTAGTAGTCACAAGTGACTGACTACTTGCCAAAGAAGGCATACATACAGGCACTTCTATAAAGAAAAATGCTACATATAGAGAGAATATTTCCAGAATTCACCTAGAATCAATTTAATTGGCTGCTTGGCACCACTAAACCCTTGAATTCCACAAAATCTGCAACTTGATGACATCATCAGTTTTGTTTAATTCTTAATTAACCCATTATTTGCACGCTCGTGAAATTCCACGAAATTACCTTTCGCTGGAAATAGCAACGCTCTTCTATAAAATATAAACAATAAATACAATATTTTGCCTGAGTAGTAGCCATAAAATCGTTGGTGAAATGAGAATGGATATATATTTGATGACAAGTTAGTTAAGTGCGTCAAACCGTAACAAATAATAAATTAGTAAGTTATTGTGTTTGTATGGATTTTTGTAAGTAAACAATTTGCGATACCTATTTAAATAATCTAAGAAAGCAATTAAAGACGTTTAAGGGGTTGCACTTTTGAATTTTGTGTTCAATGTGAGTAGTAGTTTGCAAAACAGTAAAGAGTTTGTTTCATACGCTAGACGGGGATTAGAATTCTTCGAATCCCCTCTGTCTTCTTTGTTGGGTTAATGCAATATTAAATACCAATTATGCTTTAAGAGCTTGATAAACGATGTACCCATTATGAAATTGTGATTGACCTGTCGAATTACTTATTTGTAGTTATGCTTAACTAGAGCGGTACTAAGTAAAATCTCTAAAGATCACACAAGATAGTCATCCTTTTACTAAAACCTAGAGATCACACAAGATAGTCCTAAGTGTTTATTTTTTGCTTAAGTTTTGTGATAGATACAATTAGGTCTTATTTGTGTCTAGAGGTCAAATAGACAATTTAGGCAAGTGTACCAAATCGTTACGAAGTAATAAAGTGATAAGTAGAGTATCATATTCACAAGATTGTCGTTCCAACTAGGCAATTCACGTTACTTATTTAAAACCAGAAATTAAAATACTCTGAATATTATAATCTAGTTGGATTATGTGATGTGGATTATGTTGCAAACAAATTGAATGAAAAAGTATCAGTTGAAATTGTCAATTCATTGGTGAGAATTTGATCTCTTGGGCTAGTAAAAGATAGTCAATTATTGCACTCTCTACATCAGAAGCATAATACATCTCAGTTGCTAGTTGTTGTACATAACTACTCTAGATGAAACATCAGATAAAAAATTATCAGATAGGTAAATCCAGTATTCCCATTTATTGTGATAATATTGTTGTTATATGTTTGTCTTAAAATCTTATCCTCTACACAAGAGCTTAGCACATTGAAAAAAAAACATCACTTTATAAGAGATTATGTTCATAAATGTGTATTAGATATAAAGTTCATTGATATTGATCATCAACGGACTTATATATTTATAAAACTCTTCAGAGAAGAAAGATTTGCTGGAACAAAATTGGTTTGTACTATTCCTCTAAGGTTTTGATGATAACAAAATATTAAAGAACAATTGAATATGCTAATATATGTTCAAGTGTGCAGGACCATAGATTAAAGTTTAACAAGGTCTAAACATATATAAGAGCATTAGAAATACAAGAGAATTTCAAAGACTATGGTCTCATTTATTTTTTTTCATTTAAACCACAAATAGATAAATGAATCAACAACTTTTAGGTTACTGTAAAAAAAAAATGAGAAATACTTATTTGAACATGACTCTAAATAAAAAATGTTTGGATGCGCACACAAGTGACAAAAATTAAAAGAACAAAGAATTAATAATGCGACCAAATTATTTTTCTTTTATTTTTTTTAATTTATGTATGTGTACCTAAACATATTTGATTTAAAGTTGTGCCAAAGTAAGACTTGCTTATAAATAATGGGACCAAATTATTTTTCTTTCATATTTTAATCGTGAAACCTATTAGTTGCTAAAGAGAGATAGTCTTTCTATAATTACTAGTTAATCGTGAGTACAAGACATTTCGCTAGGCGAGCAAAGATGAGCAAAGACGAGCAAAGTCGTAGCATTTCTAATGTTTATGGGAAAATTGAGTCAATAGACGATCTTAAAACAAGGAGTTCCATAGAGAAAAGTAAGAGCTTTCCTAGTTGCTAATTCCTAACAACCAGGAAAAAGCAATACTATCTAAAAGGAAAAAAGAAAAATAAACGAATATTTTATTTATCCTTCCATTTGAATGGAGGTATAGCTGGACAACATGCAGAAATGAATCAAGATGTCCTGGTTTACTTGTTGGCGGAGTTGGTGTTGCCGGTGTTTGGGTTGGCGGTGTTGGCAGTGTTGGTGTTGGCGGTGTTGGTGTTGCTGCTATTGTCCATGCCAAGGGTGTGCTTCACACTCTCAACAGCACCTTGAGCCATGTTCTTCACTTGCTCTCCAGTCTGCAATAACAAGATATACTTTTTACAATATGACACATTCGAAATTCAAACTTTAACACAATAAAAAAAAAGTCCATAAATCTAGACCTTTATGTATAAATATGATATAAGTTAATTGACTAGAAAGTTAGAGAGAAAAAAGTATAAACACTAATTAGTGTCAGAATCAAGGGCTAATTTCACATTATATGATCCATCGGGATCTAGCGCAAGTGATTAATGTACTGTGTGTGAGTGTTGTAAATTCCGTGATCAATATTTTTTATCTATTCTTATTATATATATTAGTTAGCAACCTGTTGGAGAAAACCAGCAGCCTCCTCCTTGTTTCTTTCAGACTCATGGCCTGTTGTGTTAGCAGCAGCATGAGCGCTGTCAGCGGCGGCAGAGGCTGAATCCTTTGCAGATGGGTTAGCAGCTGAATGAGCCCTGTCTGAGGCTGCAGAGGCTGAATCCTTTGTGGATTGAATCCATTCCTCAGCCTTAGCCTAGCCATAATAAAAAAGAATGTTATAAGTTAACATGATATATATGTGTAGTACAAATTCACAAAAATATATTCAACAATTTTGCGCTTTTACCTGAGTCTGGCCGTGGGATTGGCCTTGGTTGAAGTTTTGCTGGGCACTCGACATGATGATGATGGTTAATGGAAATGAAAAGGTTATAGAATTATAAGGAAGAAATAGATGTTACAAGTTTGTGCTATGTTTATTGAACTTGTTCACAATGTATATATAGTGTTTTGGTTTGCATTAAAATGTGAAACGTAATGCATGAAGATAGGATCCATAGAGTTCATTTAGTGATGGGCGTATGTTTCTGTAATTGAAATGGTCTTTTGGACGAGAGAATGCATGTAAGCCTCTAACAAGAGAGAATCACGTACCTCCAAGTTTGTCTTATTGTGGAAAATTATCTACCTCAACAAGTTATTTTTTTTTTTTACTGGCTAAAAAAAAGGATATATATTCACATATATTAACTTTGCATTTTTTTATTTTCTAATGGTTTGTTTTGAATATAACATATAATACCTTCATCTATCAAATTTATCCATCCAAATATTAGATGTAAAATATACCATTACTAATTTACATACCACAAAGTATACAGCTTTTTACATTTACATTCGATGGCGGATCTTGACTAAAATATTAGTGGAGCAGCCAATACTAACTAAAATATTATAATTAAAATTCAGAAGATCTATTTAATTTTATTAAACTTTCAAAAAAACATTACCAAAAAACAAAAATAAAACATGTCTAAAAGAAGAGATAACAAAATGTGGGCTTTCCCATAAAAAAAAAGCTTCTTTTTTCTCTTTGAGTTTCTCGTGTGTCTTATGTAGTTTATATTGTAGAATCCGAACGGCATAAACACCCCATAAAAATCTTCAAAAGCACGTTAAAATATTTCATATTTTAAAATCCGAATAGGGTGCGCGCGAAATCATATGATGCGAAAAGTAATTGCAAAAAAATAAAAAAAATAAAAAACAGCATAATGTAGGCTTTTAAAAGAACCATTTTCAAAGAATAATCATAAGAGAATTAATTCCTGCACATCCATTTTTACTAGATTGTGAAGAAAAAAAACACAAAACACCTACCTGCAGTGGGGGTATGTAAAAAAAGAATAAATTATTTTTGGGGGTTTAGCGGCTACCTTTTGCTCTTACAATTCTAATATTGGTCGAATGAGAAAAAACAATGAATTATGTAAATTATTTTGTTTTTATAATCATGTCATTGGTGTGAAGTATTCACACCATGTGTTGATGACTAATTTTTATTAGAGAATTTGGATGCTTCGGATCAGTGCAGAACCATAAATATCTTATATACCATATGGAAGAACCTTCAAACACAAATCATCACATCGAGAAGATCTGATCATTGGAAACAAGAACAATCATATGAAGACAATATCAACCTTCAGAAATGAACACTCTGTGTTGGGACTGTTATCAGAAATGATGCCTGCGATTTGGTAGCCAAACCACCTCAAATGAACATCATTGGAACCAAATGAGTTTTCAAAAACAAGCTGAATGAGCAAAGTGAAGTGATAAGAAACAAGGCTAGCCTAGTAGATCAAGGCTATAGTACGCAAGAAGGTATTGATTTCACTGAAACTTTTGCTCCAGTGGCTAGATTAGAAGTTATTAGATTGTTGCCATCATATGTTGTAAACCCATAGCCATCTTCTTCTAATATAACAAGTAGAAGCATAAAATTCTACTATGCCAAAATACTTTCCATTACCTTCAAATTTCGAAGAAATATGTTGGCCATCAAAGGGTATGAATACATTTTAAGTGTTTTAGCACAAAGAAACCAATGATTAGGATTGATATTTCCTGTATCATTAACTCAAAAGAGATTTAGGCTCAGTTTATCTATCCAAGTCATAGAAAAGCTAGTGACATCACTCAATGTTAAAAAATGAAACAAAGCACATGTTTAAAAGCTAGTGATATTACTCCATTGTTAAAAAATGAAACAAAGCACATGTTTATGAGAAAGACAAGCTTTTTAAGTGCCAACTTAGAGGTGAGTTGGTAATTTCTATTATATTCCAGTAAAGATACTTCATTTGAAAGGCCTGAGGCAACCAATCTTTGATCTGGTAGTGTAGTTACTTTTATGCATAGTTGATTTTGCTTCCCTAACTTCTTAGCAGCCCTTGATGTCATCAGAGTAAAACCATTATTGTTATCTTTATATTGGCATCACTAGTATCAATTTATTTTGTCTTGACCAGATCAATTAGTGTTAGGTTTAATTTCAGCTGGTTTGGAACTTTGGTCACCATGAAGATTGCCATCATTTTCTTCCATTTACGAAATATTGTCCAATGATTTCTTTCGGAACTCAATGTCTTTTTGAATGACTGCAGGATTGGGCATATTTGTCTCTCTATTCACCTCATCACATGCTTCAGACATGACTTCATCATTTATTTGTGTGCCATCCAAAAATTCCAAGCCATTTGTGCTCTCTTTACCTCCATGATCAACCCTATTCTGAAAATTGTTATTAGGTGTAGCTTGGAAACTAGTTGAATGAGCCGCAATGGTATCATTGATATGATTTTTGAGTTCAACATCTTCTTGACTTCTAGGTTTATCTTCGCTTTTGGATGTGCAACCTCCAAAATCAATTACGCCGGCTTCTTTACATTTATTCTTTAAATCAACAAATTCCTTTCTACGTTCAGGACCTGTTTTCTTGCTATCACCAAAATCTTTCTTTTGAATCTCCTTCATATCCTTCATTTTCTTGCATATTTCTAAGTAATGACGGGTACATTTATAGTGCGTGCAGTAATCAAGGTCTATAAAAGATACATAACCTTTTATTTCCACCAAAATTCTATATCTTTGTTTTTTCTTGTCAATTTCATATCAAGTAAAACCCTAACATAATGATAAAAAACTCTATCAATCATAGGTGTATTAGCGATTGAATTAGTACAGATAGAGGTTTCTACACTGCTTGATAACTACAAATCCATGCGTTAGCTAATGTTTGTTCTTGCAAACTAGGGTTAAAATCCTTAAACCAAGCAAAAAAGTTCAAAATACCGGGGGTCAAGTTCTAGGATCCCATGGATATTACACTTATGACATCTTCTAAAGGTGAAAAAGAAAATTCATAGAACCCTTTTCCCATGGATGTAACCCCCTACTTACAAAGATCTTTCAAGTGGATATAAAGCTTGGATCTCAAGCTATCGAGGGTGACTAGAGTTGTACCCTTTGGCCATATGATGTTATTGTTGAGGTTGGGTTTGCAACCATACACACCAGCTTGACACTCATCCTCAAGGATATTAATCGTAATTCTATCAATTTTCAACCAAGGTTGTGGTGGCTGGCTGAGGGGAGTATCAGATATGTTGTTCAAGGTTTGAGCAAATATTTTTTGTTGAGTTTAAGGTGAAACCTTAGATGCTGGTTTATGTCGAGGAGGATGAAAAGGTTCCAATAGTAAGTAAGACTGTGGAATTACAGCTTTGTTCATGGTTGTTGAGGGTGAAAGATGCAGTGTTTGTGGTTTAGGCCTTAGGGTGGAAGAGTGGTGGAAAAAGTAGTTGTGAGAAAAAACTATGAATAGTGAAAAAAGTCATTCTTGTTATTTATGAAGCAAACATATTGCTTTCCTCTTTTGCATCAAATATTTTAATATTTTAATTTCAATAGATTTTGAAATTTTTAAATAATATAAAGTTATACTGGTGATAAAATTATACACCATTTTTTAAAATTAACAATTAATATGAATTTTTTAAATTTGGAAAATTTAATATAAGTTTTTGTTCTATTTTCCAACATATATTTTATTTTATTTTATATATTTGACAAGGATATTTGAGAAAATAATTTTTATCCACTATAGGATGCATGGGTAGTGTAAAGTTGAAATCTGAACCCTAAATACAAGGTTTGCACTCTATATGTAATACCTCGATAATTGTTAGTAACTATATAAACCGTGTTAATGATGAGTATTTGATATTTTTTTTCAAGTATGTGTTTAATGGTATGATTTTTTGCAATTATTGAGAATAGAATTGATTTTTCCTTAGTCTAGATCTAATTAAGAGTGTAAGGTCATTTGTAGAAACACCACGAGAATTGATTTTGGTTGAAACCATGTAAAATTATTCCGTCGAGTTGAAACCGTCTAAGGTTGAAGTTTCGGTTGATGCAAAACTAAATATTGATGAAGCTTACGTTCATGTGAAAGCTTCCCATGTTGATTATGGTGTGTCCCAACTTGGTGATAATGAAGTTGACACATCGACGTTCTTTTCAACCAAAGATACATGGAAAGTCATAGATGAGATGATTAATTGGGTACATTGACAAGGAAATAGGGTGGTATTTACTATTGTTATAGGAAAATCCAATTCAAAGAAACCAATTTTACAATTGTCTTATGAAAGGAGTGATGAATACAATGCACCCAAGAAGAAAGTGAAGCATGAATTTGAAGGTGAGAAAAAACGCAAAAAGGGGGGTTGAATTGTGTTAGCTTTTTCTTCGTTTTCTCCTACTGAAGTCACTGATCAAAAACAGTTAGATTACAGCTTCTGAAGTGATGTTCAGATTCTAAATGCAGCGGATAAAAACAAAGAGAGAGAGAGAGAGAGAGAGAGAGAGAGAGAGAGAGAGAGAGAGAGAGA
>Ga0099826_10001625_pt1 | contig 13740 bp, 7 predicted proteins | sample Mtrugardesep15_FD_76830 | JGI IMG/M metagenome (GOLD analysis project Ga0099826, IMG submission 76830) | Root nodule microbial communities of legume samples collected from California, USA - M. trunc garden sep15 | ecosystem: Host-associated > Plants > Roots > Nodule | place: USA: California... | reverse complement strand
TACACGCATGTGATTGAACATCTCAAAGGCTTTTGAAACAGACCCATATTTGAGATGTGATGAAATTAAGGTTGTCCAAGTGACAACATTTCTGTGAGGCATTTTGTAGAACAGTTTGTGGGCATAGTGAAAGTTTGAAGATTTTGAGTAGAAACTCAAAAGGGTGTTTGCTAAATGGGTTTGTGAAATGTATTGGGTGATTATGAGTTTTGCATGGATTTGATTGCATTGTGTTAGTGTTATGGGATTTGATTTCTTTGCTAGTGATAGCAAAACTGGTTCCAACAACAACGCACGCCCAATCATTCCAATAAGGCATTGATGTCAATGATAAACTTTTGTTAAAGAGAGAAGTAAATATTTTTTTTTTACTATTTACTCAAGTAACTTTGTTTGTCAAAAAAAAAAAAAATTGTAACTTTGTTAGAAGAAGATATGGAATGGTATAAGGGTTATGATACCAATTTATTTAGGTGATAACTTCCTTACCCATCAATAAAATGTGGGTAACACAATCTAAGTTGACACCAATCAAAATTATTTATGTTACATATAAATATATAATTTTGATTGGGCCAACTCAGTCTGGGTAATGTTAACCACCTTTTATTAATGGGTAAACAAGAATTTCTCATTTATTTATCTTTCTTTGTTATGATGGATAAGAGTGAGAAGGGTGAGCACTTGTGTACCATCAAGGGGGAATGGATCTCCTCCAATGAAAATGAAAATCTCTTGTGTTTTCTGCAGTGTATAATCTGCACCATTAAATATCTTCTCTCTCTTATTTTCAATATTTATTAACATTTAATATTCTCACATGCATTCATTTTTAATAGACATGATTTCACTGGACTCTCATGTGACCGGAGAGAATCCAAACCCCATCAAAGTACCAATGTTGTATATCATTGGTCACTTTAAGAGTGCCACATATCAACGTTATTTTATAAGTGCTTTATTCGATATTTTTTTAAAGGGTGTACCACGTGGCACACATAATTGGCCAATGATATATAACATTCGTACGGTACACAAGTGCTATCTGGGAAAAAGTGAGCGGATTGAAAAGAAGTGATAAAAAATACATTTAAATAGTACTCACTCCCTCCCAAATTGTAAGAGAAAAAAAATCACACTTATTAAGAAAACTAAAAGAATTTGGAGTGTAATTTTTTTGTGTTTCCTTTAGAATAAATTTTATAGGAAGATGTAAAAACAATTTTCATTGGCTATTGGTTATGGAGAAAATGACGAGAGAAAAAATTCCATGTAATTTGCATTTAATTTTATGAGAATAAATAAAAGTTTTTTTTTTAAAAAATGTTTTTTTTTTAAAAAAACAAGATTAAATAGGATAAAAGTTTATCTTTTTTGCTTACATTTTGAGACAAAAAAGTTTTTTTTTGCTTGTATTTTAGAACGGAGAGAGTACAAAATCTAAAAAGTACATTTGCGATAATGATGTGTTTAAAAAGTTATTCCAAATAGTATTTCGGTGAAAATACATTTGTATGAAAATACATTTGTATCGATGAAGTGTGTTTGAGAAGCCGAACCAAATACTAATTCGTTTAAAATGCTAATTCAACTGACAATAATGCTCTTGTAACAAAAAAAAGCTGACAATGCTCTTACGTATAATTATATTAAGGCTTAATAGCAGTTTTAGCCCCCTAACTTTCCCAGAGTTGCGATTTTGGTCCCCTGAGAAAAAAACTACAAAACCGCCCTTAAGTTTTGCAACTGCAGCAGTTTTGGCCCCCTAAGGCAAAAAAATAAATAAAAGAACACGTGACATCTCGTTTAGGTGCCACGTCAGCATAAACCGAGTCAAAATTGGCCTTGGGGACCAAAACTGCCACTTATGCAAAACTTAGGGGACGATTTTGTAGTTTTTTTCTTAAGAGCCAAAATCGCAACTTTGAAAAAGTTAGGAGACTAAAACTGCTATTAAGCCTTGTATTAATAACAAGTTAATATATTTTTAATTATTGGTCTCACATTACCACTACAAGAATGTATGGAATTTGCCTGTGCAAAGCGTAAAAAAACCCATGCAAAAAAGTCTGCACTAAACCACCATGCTGGTGCAGTTTTTTTTTCTGCATCAACAACGGCATCGATATCTTTCTTGCCACTACCACCATATTTCATGTCGTTTCGTCACCGGTTCAATGACCACCTTTCTACAATGGGACCGTTGTGATTTTAGGTCGATATAAACAGTGATCAGTGACATACATAGATGTGGCGGGATGATGTTACCCCAACTTCTTTTTTTGTTGAAATTGCAAAACAGATGAGTCTAAAATGGACACAGCAGAAAATTTGCTCATTATCATCATCTAACATTAAGAAGGAAAATTTTAATCGAAAAGAAACATGATACAATCAAAGTTTGCATAAATAACGATAATATCTCAGCTTAGCTTCCACCACCATCCGAAAAACGTTCAATTCAAATATTACAAAACATGGCACAAACAAATATCGAAATTTCTTTGGCATAACTCCATGGTAACGTCCTTGAAAACTGAACAACAATGACATGTATCAAGCACCATCTGATGACAGGGAGCTCTCAAATGTTTGAAGGCATAAGGATGTTGAATCCATCTGATGCAGTAGATACTATCATTCCAGGAATCTTTGGGTGCCAGTGCAATGCTTTTGGGTATTTTTGTCCCTGTTTCAAGTTAAAAGAAATAAGAGGATAAGCCGAAAACAATTTATAGACAAGTCAAACTATTTTCAAAACTTCTTTCAATTTCAAAAACTTACACTAGCATTTATGTCATAAGATAAGTTCAAATAACTTATATATAAACTTTTCTGCAAGTACTTAATATGTTGAGAAAAGTGGATTCAAATTACCTGATGAATAAATAATAGTTGGGGAGGCAGATCTTCAGGATCCCTTACTCGTCCTTGGTTTCTAGCTATAAATTCAGCCTCCTCTTCCTCGTCCCTTTCTACAGATAGGTCCCATATTCTGTGGCAAAGGATTACAAAACTTTTGAAAATCCAAAGGTAATGATAAGAAAAAAGGGTAGAATAAAGCCCTACAACTTTTTAGGAATTTGACAAACATTTCGGTGGATGGTGTACTGCTATTAATATCGTGTTTACTTACGTGAGCTGATTATCAGAGGATGAAACAGTGAAAGAAGAAGCATTGTCTGGATTCCACTAAATGGATGTGATCAGATGCTTATGGTATTCAAAATGTGCTACCACAGGATCTTTCCCTTCCTATCCACAAAATAATGCATTTTCACATCATCTTTAAAATCCAGTTCATGACATGATAGTTCTTCACTAAGTGCATCTAGAAGTACTTTAAAAAATGCATTAACGGTACTTGATTCAAAGGTACAAAAGGAAAAGTACGAGTATACGATAATGAGATAATGGTAAAGAAAGTCCTCTCAGATAAATTTAAGTTAATGGTGTAATATGTTGTTAGGACATAAGGAAAAAAGAATAATCAGGAAATTGAGGGCAATCTGAGATCACTAAAGCACCATGGACATGTCGGAAGGGAAATATTCTATTCATACTTTAAGCAATTTGAGATCATGAACAGATATATTCCGATCATCACTACCAGATGCCAAAAGATGAGTGGCGTCTTTAGACCTGTTCAGTACAATGATTAATGAATTATATGGAAATTCATTTGACGGAACACCAAACGTCAATACAATAATACCTGTTCCATGACAATACATTCACATCTGCATTATGTGCTATAAAAGTCAACAGTGGTGACCTCCTACAACGAGTATCCCATATTGCAATGCTTTTATCCACAGAACAAGAAGCAAAAATATCAGGCTGTGTAGGACTCCACTGCAGGGATTCATTAAACGATAGAACTCTCATTATACATATAAATAAATAAAAACTTCATATGTTAGAGGTTGGAATGCTCTAAATATTTAATCAAAACCAGAAGAAAACAAGGTAGTACTTTGCACATTAGTACATACTTGCAGATCTTCAACACTACCCGTATGTCCAGTAAAGGGAGTTTGATCAATATTCCATGCTCCAGATGTAGGCTCCCACAGATAAATATTATTATTGCAATCCCCTTCAAACATGAAGATCAACATCAAGCCTCATATCTCTTTGGTAACCAGATATAAAGACATGCTAGTGAAAAATATAGCTAAAGTAAAAAAAAGAAACAGTGATTACCAGATACAAGCCTTCCTTCATTCCGACGACTCCAGTCTATAGCATAACCTTCACTTTTGTGCTTAAATTTTTGTAGTGGAACCTGAACTACATCAACTCCTTCGACACCTTCCGTTTCTGTCTCTGCTAGAGCCTTGAGATGAGAGCTCATGTCCCAGATCTACAAATTCATTACTCAAAGTATCAGATTTATACAAAAATATTTGACTCGGTAAGAACAAATAGAGTTTAACTTCTTTGAGTGGAAGAGTTGATGCAGAAAAATATAAATTGCAACCCTTAACCTTAGTTGCTGCTAAAGTTTAAGAACTTTCAGAAATTTCAACATGTTGGAATTGCAATACTTAGGATTGAGTAACCTCATTTTTATCATAGAGAACTTTCATATCAAATGGAACTTGTAACTAGTTCTGAATTTTGTCGGCAGTATTATCTCCTAACATGTTATAGCGCAGAAGTATTATCTTACCAATGCATGTAGGATCATGAATCAGACCATGGGATCGGAACATTGATCTATGTAACTGTTGTAGTGCTAAACATTCTATAGGCCTTATTTCAAAGATTAACCTACAAGGTCGTGTGATTCTATTTTATCCCTATGTTTCACAATTAGTGTCTTCATGGTTTGTAAAATCAAGACCATAAATAAAACAATAAGTCCAATCACAATCATGTAGCTAACTATCTTTTTACAGATACTTCAATCTTATACATTCTACCAACACACCTAAACTCATTAGAATCAAAATGACAAAACCTTTGTGGCTGTAATGTAATCGACCAAAATAAATCCCAAACAAGCCCTCAGTTCCACTTCCAAACTCTTAAATACTTGCTTTATTACTAGCAAATTTCAATCATTCAACAGTTAATTTGGGGTTTGTGTTCATTCTTTACTTCTTAGTAGAACATCTGTCAAAGGATGCTCGAGTAATAAGTGCTAACAGAATATGGTACATAAGCCCGTGGCAGAATCACAACATTCAAAACAAAACCTACCAGTACAGTTTGCTGAAAAGAGCTTGATCGTTTTAATAGTATCCTCCCTCCCTCTATTCCCAATGTGAACCCTTTATGGTATTCAGCTAGATCATTGAAACATAAAAATAACCCTCCAACCCAATAAAAATAACTTGGTTCAAGAGAAATTATAAAATCTAATATGATAATTAAATTACTACTTCATAGCATGTAGGAAAGTTTCAATACTACAAAAGAGTTCAAAGGTTCCAAATAATGGCTCATTTCCTACACTAACATAATCAGAATTCATCTCTGATTAAAATTATGAACAACTTTTCAGTTGCACAAATCAATAACTAAATATGATCAGCCAATTCAGAAAATAACTCTCTAGACTAGTGTAACCGAATATTTACTTAGTTAAGGTCGAGTCTATACGTCATTGATGGTACCAATGCTGCACACAGGTCACACTTGTTATGGATACATGTTCTAAAAGGGCTCGTATACAAAATTAATCTGTTATGTTAAAATCAAATATAGGTGTCCCACAGTAATCGTTGAACAGAACAAAATCAACAGTCTAAAACTAACTTGAAGTTTCTCCAACTGACATGTGTTGTTATAAACCAAAAGGCAATCATTATTAGTGTTGTTATATATCTTTTCTCATAACATGTTGAACACTGACACTGACATATCACATGAATTTTCTAAATAATTCAAAAATGTAAGCAAATCTTTCATCAAAGTTTACACAAAGCAAAAAACAAAATCATAAGGTTCTTAAAACTAACCTGCACATGACCAGAGTCTCCCCATGATGCACATATATGGGGCTTTTGTGGCATGGAGCGTATCCGGTTGATACAGCCTTCATGAGTTACCTTCCGCAACTGTAGGTGCGAACAGAACCAAAATATCAGTAAGATGAACTTCAAAACAGTCAAGAAGTGATTAAGTGAAATAATAAAAACTCAAATGGAGAGGAAATTGCCTGCAAATTAGGACCCCCGACAACACCTTCATCTTCACTATCATCCTCACTATCACTGTCCTCGCTGTCCATTCCAAAGTCATCAGTTTCATGGTTAGGCACCGGCTCACGTGTCTTCCCAGAAATATTGGATACTTTAAAAATCCCAATAGAATTTGAAGAAGCTTTCTCAGCCTGGGGCAAATGCAACATCATATCAATGAAATTGCTAATCAAATCGAAAGACGCAAGAAAAAAGCTAGAACAACATGACAAGGAAATGCCTAATTGTTATTCTTTATAGTGATAATCACTAGTTATGATGATGAAAATAATACAAAAGCTAGCATATAGCATCAAAATAAAATAAAGTGAATTAAAAGCTCAAAAGTCCATTAAAGGACAAAAAATTCTCCTAGATATTTGTCTACAAAACACAAAATCTACTTTTCTGTTACACCATTCGATTGGTAATCAATAGTTACAGCCTCTAAGTTGATTCACCAGACATCCTATAAACGATGAATACACACAAAACAAATAAAGCTAACCTGTGTCCCTGCCATGAAATACACCGTGTGTGGAAATTCTTTTTGAACTAAGCCCAAGGTGTCTTGTACAATATCGAAGCTGTCAAAAGACGCAAACAAAACAGAATTCATGACATGAAGATCACACATACTAAGCAGAACTTAAACAAAACGTATGGAAATTACCTAAGACAAGGCCATCCAATATGAAAAGCGTGAAGAGAGTTGTAAGCAGAAGGATCACACTGAAGCTCTTCATCTTCTTCCAACTTGTCCACACCAGGTTGCCACACTTTAACCGGAAGCTGTGGCACTGAAGAAGATGATTCGCTTCGTTTCTTCGCGTCCCGGATGTAAATTTTACACAATGCCACCAAAATTAGAGGTGTTCACAACAAAAAAATAAATAAAAAAAATAATGAAGCAGTTGAAAGAAGCAAAAATAATATACCTTGGTCTTTTTTTGGCGATGTTTTATGCAACGAGTCATGTTTGATTAGCTCAGAGTCTTAAAAAAAAAAAACACAGTAAGCCAAATGAATTATAAAGGAATAGTAAGCTATGAAACATCGACACAAACGCAGACACACAATAATAATTTGTGAAAATGATAAAATTGGATGCAATCACATGTGTCAGTATCGTTTAGGCCTTCAATCTGGGTGCTGCAGAGATAGTAAGTATAGCATGGTATGAAACTCAGAAAATGACAATGCAAAATCAATAATATTGAAACATAATTCATAATAATAACACGTTTATAAATGTTTATTTGTAAAAGTGGTAATCCAAGGTTAACAATTGAATTTTTGACATACATTTCGGTTGTACTGCTGGAGTGGTCGACAGCTTTACTAGGATGAACGGCTGTGCTGAAGAATTTGTTTGGGCTTTGGGCCATTAATCTAGTCTTTGGGCCGGATATTGAGTTTTAATTTTTAAAAAAAATAAGAATACACATTTTTGGAGTACCCTAATATTTTGCCTTGACCCTCACGGTAACCAAAATAAACTACTCTTTGTCTTTGCTAAAGGATGGCAACGGAGGGTACGCCGTTGCATGATCAATTCTCGTTTTTTCAAAGGGTAGGCCTTTGCTAAAGGTTTGAGTTTCATTGTGTTTTCTAAGGTATGAGATTCGGGGTGGGAACCTTAGCTTATAAGGGTCGGCAACCTAACCTACTTTCGGACCATAATTGTGTTTTCTAAGGTTTGAGATTAGGGGTGAGAAGATATTAAGACTGTTGTTTTATAAGTATATTTATATTTATTTAAAGAGGTCATATAAAAAAGTTCTGATCATTTTATTTAAATAAATAAGAATAATATTTTTTTTTATCACTATTAGTATTAGTACTATATAACATTTTTTTCTATTTTGTGTTATGTTATAAATTTGTTAGCTTTTTGGTAATTCTAGCTTATTAATCTAAATTAATTTTTTATATATTTGAATGCATTATTATAAATGAAAAGTATATAATATATAATTAAATTATTTAAAATATTATGTTAAATATTAAAAGAGAGTTTAATCTCATTAGTGCAAAGGTCGGGTATATTCTTTAAAATATTTTTGGTATATTCTTTAAAATATTATGTTAAATACTATGCCAAGGTCAGGATACGTGTTAAGCTCAAAGAGCGCTTACAAATCGCCACCGAAGAGGTTTTCGCGCACAAAAAAAATCCTAAAACACATTTTCTAATGCTTACTACTTTTAGTGTAAATTGAAACAGGAAACATGGAAAGTAAGTGGATCCTCTCCTGTTTTTCTTTACTCAGAAAACTGAAAATTCCTTGTTAGATTCGGTTTCAAATCAATAGGGAAAGAAAAAACAACATAGATATGTAGAAAAGCAAAAGAAAGTTATACAAGCTTTTGAGGGCCAAAAGTTTGTCCTAGTTCACTGTGAAATTTCTTGCAAACATTATATGTTTCTGGAAAATGGACATAGATTGTGTTTTTTGTATTTTTTTATGTTTTTGGTAACCATAGATTGTGGTTTTTAGATCAGAGTTTCTGCATTACTTAGTTAAGTTAACAATCATGTATTTATATCACAATTCACACCACAATATTAAAAATTGTCTACTTAGCTTGACCTTTAATATTTGACAAGTATAAATTTGGACAACCCTGCAATACATGAAATTTCATATGTGTAAAAAGAAACTTGAAGCAAGTAGGAGTTTGTATTTGTAGGTGCAAGGACTGGATCTCTTAGGCTTCTATGTTCTGCATTCGATAAAAAGACGATGAGCTAAACTACCAGTGACAAAATCATCTAATTGGAAACAAAAAAATTGAAGTAATGTGCTTGAAAATGTGTTGAGCCTTGCTGCATAGGTCCATAGAGGTTGAAGTAAGACAACTTTTAGGTATGTCTTCTCACCTCTCCTATAAACTCTCCTATAAATATGGATGATTTTGGTTGATCATTGTTCTGTTATTGTTCCATCAATTAACAAATTGTATACAAGTGTGTTAATAACAAATTTCTTTGAGAGGTATTCAATTTATCTACTTGGTGTTCTGAATGAATTAGGAGTTTATAGAGTAAAGTTATATATATGGAGGTAAGCTTCACATGACAACAAAAATTGGAAATTACATTGAAGTGAAAATGAAATGCTAACTATCTAAGTGAGTGGATATGACTATCCTTTTGCTTATTCACTTGAACATTCATCACTTGGACTTTTAGAGCTTGCTAGTTCATAGTTCATACCTGATTACCTTCTGTTCAGTTTTAAGCTTTTCTTAAAAATGACTTAGTTTGGAACAATATATTTTATATCATAGTAGGGGACAGACCAAAATTGCTCCAAAGGCATAGTGACGTTCTTGCAGCAACTTTAGAGAAAATGTTGTCCAAAGTCTAGACTCTAGACACATGATTGCTCAATTGACCAATATCCCACCTGTGTAATATATATTGAAATCATGGTTCACTTTCAGACTAAACCAGCTACTGAAATCCAACAAATTGTTGTATCAGAATTAACCTATTAACTTGAGTTACAAGTACTCCAAAATACAGCATGCTATAATAAAAAAAAAATTTGTTTAAAATAAAAATTCATGTCAATTAACCATATCGATAAATTGAAAATAATCGATATTTAAAAGAATAGGCTGAGAAATTTGTGTAAGAAGGTATGTCTCAAAAAAAACATATATTTGTTCATTTCATTATAACTTTCATTGTCACTGCAACTTACACCAATAAATATTTAACAATAGCACAATTTATTTAAGCTCAACAAAGAAAACATAGACCTGAACACTGAATGTTTACATTGATTTGGAGAAATTAAACATAAACTTAACATGTCACTTGCACTGCTAATCTAGGTATACTCGAGACATTCGTTACACCAAACATTTCTTTTGTCACATTAAATCCACAATAATTTTTTCCTACGCAAGCAGCTTCCACGACAGATTGACTATTTGCAGCATCAAAAGTTCCTTTCTTAAAAGAACCACACTGACCTTCTGGATTTCCATAGCTAGCAAATTGGATTTGTGACATTACTTGTCCACTTTGGCATGATAGTTCAAACTGTGCACCTTCATATACATTAGCACAAATAGTTCCTGTTGTCACAGTTTGGAACTGAACACTTTGAGGATTTCCACCTATTTCTTCAAATAAAACCAATGTGTTCATGTCATTATTCAAGAATGACCTTGGCACATGGTACCACCTTTGTGATGGACTTCCGCAATTGGTGTTGCATTTTTTCGGTTGGTAGGTTCCTCTATAATCGCACGTGTCACTACATCCATCAGAAGGTGAAATCCAAGAAGGCCAATAACGACCAATGCTATGACCATTCACCCAAGCATGTCCTTTACCTAAGCCTTGCAAGTCCACCACAATAGGGTTTGCTCCCAAAGGAGATTTAAACTTTGCCCTATACCAAATAAGTGGGTTTCCAATAGGAATATAAGATGAATTAGAGTGCCATGGTACAGTAACATTTTGTTGAGCATCATATAGATGTTTCCTCTCGCCATTCAAACCAATCTTATAAGACCAAAGATTTGTTGACAAATCCATAGTCACATTATTCTTTCCAATCAATTCAACAGGACCACCTGATATGCCGGTTTTTCTATCATCAAACCATGCACCATAGTTTGCAAGCCCAACAGTTGCGCTAAGTAAAGCTATAATGTTTGTTCCATTCTTCAAAGAAACTTGTTTTTCATAAGTGAATTGACTTCCAGATTGGCTAAATTGGTATCCTACATACCTCTGATTAACATAACCATGAAGTGAATGGCCCGAAGCGTTCACACGAAGAGTTGCATTGCTCCAAATTGAAGTGTCATTGATATCAACACTAGTCATGTACCATAAATAGTCACTAGCATCTAAGGTTAGCTCCTTCTGCTCCAGAAGCTTCTGTGCTTTGAGACTTCCATTTCCATGTATGGTATCTCTCTTTGGCTCTACTTTCCATTCCCAAGTGAGATTAGTAGAACTAACATTATCACTCTTTTTCACCATCATTGATGTTTGACTATTAACCTTTGCAGTATTGAAAACTTCTTGGTTGCAACCGTTAATAATTGAAACAGACCAATCAGGAACAATGTAAACACCATCATTCTTCAAATCAACCCTTGCAGCAAGGTCAGTGTTGTTGTTGTTATTGCTCAAGAAACAAAACCTTGCTCCACTGGAATTAGTGTATGTTGTTAGTGTGAGTCCATTGCCGAGATCCTCGTCTTTCCTTGCAGTATAATTTGTAAGTACATTTTCACCTAATTTGATTGCTGCATGAAGGTTCTTCAGATGTCCCCATTTAGGTTGATTCAAATTCCCATACTCATCAATTGGTGCATCATAGTCATATGATGTTGTTATATACGGTCCACCTGATGTGCGACCGAAATTGGTTCCTCCATGGTACATGTAGTAATTGTTTAATACACCACCATTTTGGAAAAAACGTGCCACGGAGAAAGCTGAATCTTCAGCACTTCTATGTGGAATCCTTTCACCCCATTTTCGGAACCAACCAATCCAATTTTCAGTGAACATTTTAGGACTTTTTGGATTGTTGGGTTGAAAATTGTGACAATAGTATCCATTGCAAGTATTGATGATAGGTTGAGGAGCATCTTGTTGCTGACACATGATCCATGGAACACCAATGTTTTGTGCTAGAGCCATTTGAGCAGCCCATTGAACATATGCCTTCCCAGCATCTTTGTAATTCCACATGATGTCCCCATATTCATTCTCAATTTGAGCTAGAATAATAGGTCCACCTTGTGATGCAAACAAATTTGCTTCTTTTACCACATTCACAATCTTTGTGGTAAAATTTTGCATTTCATTTTTGTAAACGGAATTATCGGTTCTTAGCTCAATCCCCGGCATATTGTGAAGCCAGAGTGGGAACCCTCCAAAGTTCCATTCAGCACATGCATAAGGACCTATCCTCATAATGACATATAGTCCAGCTTTTTGGATAAGTTGGAAAAATTTGACAAAATCCAAATTACCTGAGAAATTATATTCGCGACGAACGGGTTCGTGACGATCCCAAAATATGTAGGTTTCAATGGCATCAAGGCCACCATCTTTGGCCTTTTGAATTAGGTCAGGCCACATCTCCACAGTGCTTCTTGGATAATGAATTGCACCTGAAAATATTAGACGTCTTTCTCCATTGATAATGAGAGCATTTGAATCATAAGTAACCTCTACTGCAAAACATGAGTGCAACATGATTAGACTCAATAAGAGAATGCTAGCACAAGATAAAGAACTCATTGTACACATGTATGTATGTTAGTTTTGTGTTTGTTATTGTTGTAATATTAAAACTTAGCAAACAATTTATATAGAGGATCATAATAATTGGTTTTAATAACTAATCAATGTAAATTATATATTTTTCCTTATTTGGTGAAGTATATCATGTGAGTTTGACACAACAATAAGACATAAAAATGGATAAGAACTCTCCAATTAGTTAGAGTAATATGTAAATATCTTACTCAAAAAAGAATGTAAATATCATTTTTTTTAAGGAAAATATAAATTTTTATAGGTGTGTGTGTGTGTATGAAGATAATTTCTTAATTTGCTATTTTGGTAATGAAAATAATAAATTCGACCAACGAAATAGTTGGATTATTAATATAAATAATAAATGAGACCAACAATAAGACATGTAGGAATGGATAAGCACTCACCAATTAGGTAGAGTAATATATAAATATTTTACTAAAAAAATAATGTAAATTCTAAAATTTATATTTGTATATGTATGAAGTTAATTTCCTCTCAAAAAATATGAAGTTAATTTCTTAATTTGCTATTTTGGTAATGAAAATAATAAATGACACAAATGAAATATGTACAACAAAAATTGAAGGAATAACAAAATTAGGTTCATCGTAATGACCAAGTTAGCTTATTTAAGTTTGTTATTACCAGATTTAAGTTTGTTATTATGCTAATTTATTCATTAGAATGGACATGCACTATGCAAATATTGATTAAAAGTCCTTTAAGGTTGGGTCGTGTTCACAATAAGATACATATAGGATAGTAGAGTTTGACACGTACCTTGTAGGACCTAATCATATCATGTATTTGAAGTATATTTGATATGAAACTGGATAAATTGTCTCTTTAATATCAATTCTTGAGTGGGCATAAGGATTTGGACACACACATGAAAAAGAAAAGGTATAAAAATAATAATTAAATAATTATTAATTTTCAAATGACTATATATGTGCAATTTTTTTAGCTATGTAACCGAATTCTTGTGTCCACTCAAATATTATTCAAAGAAAAGATTTAGGTTAGTTTAACTGTGTTGAAGCATGTTCGATTCTGATTTGTTATAGTTTTAAATGGGTCTTCGACAAATTAACGGATGGATGAATCTTTCAGATTAGTCGATATTTATTAGAGTAAATTACACTCCCCTCCCCTCAAAGATGTATGAATTACACTCCCCTCCCCTCTTAAGTTAAAATATACACTCCCCTCCCCTCTTATTCAAAACATATTAGAATAAAT
>Ga0099826_10001624_pt1 | contig 13743 bp, 7 predicted proteins | sample Mtrugardesep15_FD_76830 | JGI IMG/M metagenome (GOLD analysis project Ga0099826, IMG submission 76830) | Root nodule microbial communities of legume samples collected from California, USA - M. trunc garden sep15 | ecosystem: Host-associated > Plants > Roots > Nodule | place: USA: California... | reverse complement strand
TACAAATTCTCCCAAGGGAAAGGGATGTGAAAAATTATGTAAATTCCATATTTTTCTTATGCATCACAATACTTCTCTATTAGAAGGGTTTTTCTTTCTAGTATTATTTTTCGTAAAATTGCCTCGTGTAAGATTTGCTTAGTTTTTTTTATATCTTCACAAGAAAATGTTGGTGCTTAATTCCAACTTTCAGTAGTGCCATTTCAACACACTTGGACAATATCAACAAATCACTCCTACAACATCTTTAATATCAGCATCTTCAACACGGTCTAAGAGCTCCAAGAGTTGTTATGCACACTTGGACACTGCATTTTCCATATCTGCAGAGCTTGCTAATGCCTTTGCACCAACATTCTATCAAATCATCATCCTCACTTTTGTTGCGAAGAACAACGTTACTGTACGAGGACCCAGCTAATTTGTTACGAGAATTGAAACGAAATGAGACCATGGAAACTGGGATTGAAGTTCTGAAATATCAAATTGGGAAACAATGGAGTTTAGGGTTATCAATTTTGGGGAAAATGAGTGATTCAAGAAGACACACAGTGTTACTATACGCTGGCAATGCAAAACGGTGCGTTTTGAGGTGACTTACGACCACGTCATCTTGTTTTAAACGGAGAAAGACATACAGTACGACTTTGAAACGATTCAGAAACTAAAAGGACTAATTTGAGACTTTTAAAACTTAAATGACCAATTTGAAAAAACGAAAAACTTAAAAGACCTTTAGATGCATTTGACCTAAATAAAATAAGGGAAATGTCGGTCCCCGTAAATATATCATATTTTATTTCTAATCCCTTTAACAAAAAATCTTCAAACAATGGTTTTTCTAAAAAATCTTCAAACAATGGTTTTTCAAGTATTTTCTATTAACAGTTTGTGTCCTGTTTTTAAGTCAAATATTTACGGTCCCTTTAAAACGAAATATAATATATTTAGAGAGACTAAAATGAATTTTTTTAAGTAAAATATATTTAGTTAATATCATTTTGGTGTAAACATGCTTTTAGACCTTGGATTATATCATTTTTTTAGTTTCAGCCCCTATAAAAATATTTATTTCTTTGTTTTGTTCGTTGCAAATATATCACCTTTTACTTTTGATCTTCAATATATTGTTTTGGTCCTTACAAAATATGTTGATATCAAAATTGGTTGATGTAGTATATTTATTTGGATGGATTTAGATTGATTATAAATTGACACCCTTTTCTTGTATCATCCTTGTATACTCTCATGTGGCATTACGGAGAAGAGAGAGTGAGAGACAAAGTCGATGAATGTGTGAGGGTCACGTCGCAACGTGTCATTTTTGTGTGTGGAGATACGAGGAGTGTATGCCACATGAGGTAGTCAATCAATAATTGCTCATTTAAAATTTAATATTCTACATATATTACAAGAACTTATTTCAATGTGAATAAAATTTACAATTAAGGACCAAAAGTAAATAGTGGTACTCACCAAAATAGAAAATAGTATATCAGCTAGACCTAAAATATTATAGGAATTAAAACCAAAATTATTGATATTTATAGAGACCGTATATATAAATAAGTCGGCCATTTTTTATTTATTTATTTTTTAAAAAAAAGCCCTGTCATTTTTATTAATATTCGTGGAAAAAGAATATAGGTGAGTTCATAGTGTGTTTGATACATGTCAACACATTAATTATTTTTATAGCGAATAACCATTTTAGTCCTTAAAGAAAATTCACATGACTCAATTTAAACCCAGAGAAAAATAAAAGAAATAATAAATATGGACAAGTTAGTCTGTGTCCTCTTTACCTTTTGGTTGATTGATAAAGAAAATAAATATAGGTCGCATGAACATAGCTCAGTTGGTAGGACAATGCATTATTATATGCAGGAGTTAGGGTTCGAACCACGGACACCTCACTTCTTCACCATATAAGGTGAATTCTAGGTACTAGGTTACCTGACAAAAAAAATATAGAGAAAAAAAAAATGAAAAGAATATATTATTTAGTAGTTTGGTACGAGAGAAATTAAAAGAAAATTACGATTGAAAATAAATATGTGAATTTATAAATAGATTACCAATAAAATGCATAAATATCCTAAAACAAAAACTTTATTTGATAAAATTAAATTAAAGCAAGAATTTCGTTACTATCAATAAAAATTACAAAATATTAAAATATATTTCATAATAATCAAAGATTTTCTTCAATTTAATAAATTAATAGTAAAATAGTCCTTTGTGAGCTTAACTCATTAGTAGATACATTGCATAATATATACAGGGGCGACGTTCGAACCTCAAACACTCTACTTCTTCATATTTAAAATGTGTGAGCTTCAGCCACAAGACGACTTGACAAAAAAATATTAATAAAATGAAATAAATTTTAGAAATATTTTTATGCTTTTACGTCACATACTATGAGTAATATTTTTTTTTATTAAGAGTGAGAAGACATCAAGGAGCCGCTAGACATCCCGACTAGGTCGAGATCTCCAAGGAACTCCAATCATCTGCCGCTCACCCGGGAAACCAAACCCTCGAAAGAAAATGAAAATTACGGAAAACAAAAATTAGGTAACCCCGAACGGTCCCTAAAGAAATCCCCCCGACAAAACTCGGGCATAATATCCCACCAGATAGTGTTTGTAACCATGTGCCCGTGACTAGCGAGTTTATCCGCGCAACCATTTCCTTCACAAAAAATGTGAGAGAAGACCACCTGTATACCATGAGAAAACAACTGTGCCAACGGTTTCGCCATCAAATAGGAAATCAAAGAGGGTTTTAAGAAAGGCAATAAGGCACTCGTATAGTCATCCTCGATCCAAAAGAACCGCCAATGATGCTTAACTTCCATTTTCATTGTTATAATAAAACCCATTAATTCAGCTTCCGGCACCGAAAAAGCACCAAGATTAGTCGAAAAGCCACTCATGAAAGCTCTTGATTGATCACGAAAAATTCCACCACTAAATTGTAATAAAATTAAATGATAAAATAAGAGGCCAAAATATCAGTCACATATTATATAATCATATAAATGTTAAATATGTTTTTCGTCTCTTTAAAATTATTAACTGTTTTAGTCCTTACAAATTTTTTATTTAAACTGGTCCTCCAAAATATTTTTATCATCAAATTTAGTTTCTAGCGTTTATTTTGTGTTGAAAAATAAAATAAACAAAATTCACGGTCAACTTCCTATGTGTATATTTTAAAGAGAAATGATATTTGTACAACCATTTTTTGACAATTTTTGAAACAACCCTCTCTTTCATACTCACATGCTTTTTTATTCTCTCTCTTTTTCTTTCTCTCTCTATTGATTTTGTCCAATAAAAAGAGAGAAAAAGTGGTTGTCACAAATGTTGTACAAAATTGGTTGTACAAATATCAATCCTCTATTTTAAATTAGAGTTGAGATATTTGAACAACCTTTTTTATGACAACTTTTGATACAACCATTAATTTGCAAAGAAAAAGGGTATTGACACAAAAATCAAAGCAATATAGAGAAAAAGTAAAAACATAATGTGAGTATGAGAGAGAAAGTTGTCACCAAAGTTGTCTGTACAAATATCATTTCTCTTTAAATTATGATGAATTCGTGTGACACATGACACGTAATTTATAATTTTTTTTTGGCTTTCGCACCGGTTTCCGACCCACCAATGGTGGACGACTAATCTGACTCATGCGTAGAGGCATGTACACTGACCAAACGTTGTTCCTCATGAGAATCGAACCCGGTATTACTCGAATATGTCCTTAGAAGGAGCTTCATGCCACTGAAGTCCAAAGTACTTGGTTTAAATTTTATAATTTTTATATAACTAAAGGTATTTTAGTCATTTAAATACATTAATTAATATCAATACATTATTTTTAGGGAAAAATACATTGACCTCTTCTAAGATTTCTTTAAACCACACAAACACCCCATTTAGTTTTGAAATAGACATAACCCTCCCTTGAGTTCTCATCAAATATATAGAAACCTCCCTTCTCCCTTAACACTGTTTGTTTCTCTCCGTTAATATACAAAAGGAGAAAGATTGAAGTCCAAAAATAGACACAAATCATTAATTTAGAGCGAATGAACTAAGCTCCGGTACTGTTCAGTTACATTGATTCAGTGATTCATTCCTTTTGTTCTACACACTGCCATCTCCATTTGTGACCTCTCCGCTTAAAACATGATTTCAAGCATATAAGACGAAACCAACACAAGAACAGTGTGTGAATGTAATAAAATCATATCATAAAAATGCATGCATAAAGCAGCTAGTTCAATTTAACTTTCACAAGAACAGTGTCTGCCTATCTCTCCTGCTTCTCTGTCATTAGCAGTTATCAGCATTTCAACCACTCTAGCCACGAGGATGGAACATAAAATCAGTGACGGTCATAGAAGCGAGTTTGGTGGGTAGCAACGGGTGTCAAAATAGAATTTAATAAGAAGAAAAAGTATTCGTGGGATTCCAGAATGACGTGGATGAAGTGTAAATTACAGTGGGTCCCGCTTTTAATTCAATTTCTCTCTTCTCTCACATCTGCTTTCATCTTCTCCCCCAAATGTCCATTGAATTGACACCGTCATTGATCGATTTTCTATAGAAGCTGGGTAATTTTCTTCAATTAAGAATATGACTGTAGTGCATGCTTGGTTTGGTATAGATGAAAGCTAAGCCTTGAAAAGAAGGGAAGGCCAAAACAGTGCAAGAGAGTGTTCAAGTAGTTGATGGAGTTGGCACACAAGAGAGCATTCAAATGAAATTGATTTCTTTTTAATTTAGTTTTAGATGACCATTCAGACACTACACAGTGATTGTCTATGTATAATCCTGAAGTTTTGGTATTTTAAGTAACTTGGTTGTGGTGTTATTTGGTTAAGTGTGTTGAAATATTATTTTTTCTTTGATGCACTTTTTACACAGCAAAAAAAATAAAAAAAACATCTTAGTTGAATGACTTTTAAACAAGTGCTATGACTTATGCCTCACAACCAAGAGGCAATACATAATGATGGAATGTGATTGACTAACAAAGTAAAAATGTTTACAATGCCATTGAATATAAATGAATTGGATTATAAGAAAAACATACACAGACAAGTAAAAATGAATTACAATGCCGTGACTAAGTTAGTAAGAGAAATACTAAGACTGCAAAGGGAACAAATCAAATACAACTGCCTAATAGGCAGACCCCTGTAAAAACAACAAAACCAAAACTCCCCCCTAACTGTCAGAAACATCACAAACTATAGCAGACCTGCTGCCCCCTAACTGAAAATCCAGCAAAACCATAACAGACCCGCTGCACCATAAAACAGCAAACACGCCTAAAAGCAGAGAAAAACAGAACAGGCCCCCAGCAACCAGCAGCCGAACAAAACCAGAAAGAAAAAAAAAACTCAAATGCAGACACCAATCTCCGGAAAGCTCAAAACAGCAAGGCACCTTAAATCAATCTCGATAAACATTCCTTAGGATTCCAACACCTTCATAGTACACACACGGAGCCATGAGGATCCTATCCAAAAACGCCACGACAACCCCTTGATATCATTCACAATCTCACCCACATCCGTAATTTGATTATTGAAAACTCTATCATTCCTTGCTTTCCACAATTACCAAATTGTTGTATGCCAAATAAGTCTTAATAAGCTGACAATAAGTTTACACCACAAATCAAATCCTACATTGACTCAACATGAAAAAAGAAGAAGAAAAAAAAAACCACTCTAGTGCCAGTTACTGTACATGTCCACAAACCCATTAGCAAAACCGCCTTAATTGAGTGAGATGAACGAAGAAATACAATCGAACACGCTTCAATAAATGGATAGTTTCCTCTTCATTTTGTTGTCGTCTTTCAATTCACTAATCACTTATCAGTCTCATCTCATGTGCTCCACCTTTCACGAGCTGAGCTAGGAGGAAAAACAAAATACAAAGTGTCACAGCAGGAAACACAAACCACAGCAGCAGGAAAAAACCGAACTGCTAAATAAAACAGAAAAACTACACCAGCATAACTGTAAAAATCAAGGAATTTGCAGTCATAGTAAAACAAAGCAAGTTAACATATGCTAAATTCCTGAACTTTAAAACACAACTCACAAATTGAACGAGAAAATCAACAAAACACACCCAGAAACATTGCTTCACTTCTATCTCACGTATCCCTCTCCTTAAGTTGAATAATGAATATGATGCAGCTCACGACCAACAAGATGATTTTTTTTAAAATTGACAAAAAGAGAACAACCAAAAATCAATTCAATTTACATAGTAAATAAGCTCAATTCGATAGAGAAAATTACCCAATTTCTACATAAAATCAAAGAAGGAAGCAGATGAATGGCGACACCGAAATACGGCAGAGGAACGACAACGAAACACGGCGGCAACAAAACATTGCAAAGGAACGGCGATGATGTCATAATAGAGAAACGGCGAGACAAAACACCATGGATGGAGAACGTGAGTGTGGTGGCTGTGGAAGTCTGGGTAAAATTAAAGACACACTGCGATGGTGTTTTGATTTAGGAAAGAACCGATTCTTTGTGCAAAATCTCTTTTTTTTTTTTTTTTCTTTCTTTTACACCGGTTTGATGGACGGGCTCATACACTGGCCAAGAGTTGTTTCTCCTGAGATTTGAACCCGGTATTTCTCGGTATATTTTAGAAGGAGCGTCCTGTCACTGGAGCCCAAACAACTTGATTTGCAAAAATTTCTTTTACACCTCATGTACATGTCACTCGGACACTCTCATGATTGGTTTTGTCGCGAGATATATCATCACTGTAAAAATATATAGGTGAATACCAATCTTCAAAAAATTCCAGAAAAAAAGTTCCATGAAGAAAATGACCGGCATAAGATTCAAAAAATATATATCTTAAAAGCCAACAAAAAATTACTGACATGAAAGAAACATTAAAACTCCATGAATATCCTTAATACATGTTACTGTTTAAAATAACAATAATCAATATGATTCCATCATTTCTAAAATGGTGTTATACTTCAAATCAAATTTTAATAAAATGATAGTTATTAGAATAAAATGGAGAACAATAACTTGATTTCCATAACAACGTTTCAAAGATATTGTGTTTTGGAAACCATCTCAATACTTTGGTCAATCACCCAATACCAACCCAAAGGAGAAGTTAACTGATAAGACATTTGAAGTTGTGTATTATCCGAGGTCTAATTGGAATGATTTTGTTGTAGATACTAAAGTTGTCGATGAAGCAATTAAGATTAATTGGTATTCGGGAATGGGAGTTAAGCTTTCTTTGGAGACTGAAGAATCTTCAAAGATGACGTGTTTCTGGCCTCAAAGGACAATCATTTTTTTTTTTGTCAAGTAGCATAATGGCTAGAGCTCACCCTAGAAGCCACCTAGTATATATAATATATCTATCTATTACATACACCACCTCAAGGTTACACGTAAGAGAAAAATGCACATGGTTTGACGGAAGTCTGTAACTTGCACTCGTTTAAGCACCTTTCTGTGGCAGAGTTTCAAACGCTGAAACTGTGTTTTCAAATCTTATACGATGTAATGGAGCACCACTTTGCTTGATAGCGCATGCTGTCTTTTCTTCAAGGGGGCAGCGGGCTTTAAGCATGGAGAATACATGGTTATTTAATCTCCTTGCTTTTTTCATTGCTTCTAATAAGGCTTCCCATCCCTGTTAAAACAAAAGTAAATGCAATCAATAACCAGCATAAATGATACATAATCATACAATTCTAGAAATGAGAGAAAAATGAGTTATGATATTATGTCTGATGAAAACGAAAATGATTTTCATTGCGTGGTTTCAGTTATTACTATAAAGAGGACAATAATTTTATAATATAATACATTATGCTTATGTAAAGCAGTGAAAAAATATTTTGGCTCGACAGGGAGATGTAATAAACCTGAACAGCAAAGTGAGAGTTCTTTTGTATTTGCACGACAGATGCAGCTTCCACTTCTGCGATATTGAGGATCTGATACGAGAAGTCAAAGAGCTCAAAATGTAGCTGTTGCCCAAGCAAATAAATTATGGTGCAGCCCCCCCAAGCAACTGAATCTCCCAGTCTTTCAGGACTACTTGATTGCACTTGGGCAGACTCTTCCAAGTATCCCTATGTAGCTCAAGCAAACACACGTGTCAAAAGAAAATTAAGAGATAAAAAAGAAAGAAAAGGACATTAGCAAATTCATTAATGAATTGAACCAAATCTTACGAAGTGGTTCAAGTTAATTTTTGGTTTACACATGAAGCCAAATAGAGAAGAGTTCTTTAATTGATGTCTATCTTTTGACATTATAGTGTAAATAATTAAATGCAAGAGCTGTAGATGGTTGCTACTTACAATTTGGAGACCACTGTATATTCGGTAGAAATCTTTTGAAATTGTAATGTCAATGAAGCCTGTCTTGGGCGCAGCACTCCATTTACTACAATATTTATCTAATGCAGCACTTGTGAAAGCAAGCGCATACTCCAGAACACTTCCAGTATTCAAGTTAGCCTTATATAAAAGATCTGTAATAAAAGAGACAATGCCTGAACCATTAATAAAATTATAAAATATCACCAAAAGTAAATGTATAAAAGACATAACATCATAAAAGTAAATGTTTAAAAGACACAACACAGAGATCTCTAGAAGCAGTGACAAAGAAAAAGGGAGAATAGCTCTAAATCACAAACCCAAACAAAACACGATGGACCATGAATGATGCAAAAAAAATAAAAAATGAAAACAAACTTTTCAGAATAACAAGTATATTTAGCATAACAATTTTAACATTTCTCATCAGGATCATCAATTAGCTTCCTCAGTGGCTAATTTTTTTTACATTCACTTTGAGAAAATAACATAAAAGTGAGTATTGAAGCTGTAGTGTTGTACTCATAATATAAACGACAAACCGTGTCACCATTACTAGACACAAATAGAATATAATGAAAAAGAATGGTTTTTTTGTTTGTTTAATAGCTTCTTTATAATTTTGGGTAGTAAATTATAACTTATGAGAGGAAAGAAGAACAAAGACCACGAAAAACATGTGAAAGTCAAATTGACATGTTTTGTATAAAACATATATTGTCATTTTCATGATCACTAGTACTATCAGAGCAACCAAGAAGTAATGGCAATTCAGTTTTCGAGTGAATATCTGATAGCTCACTTTTGACATAAAGAGATTCAACTTTCAATTTTTCACGAACATTGAATAGCTATGTCTACTGTAGAATGCTAATATTATACTAATTTCAGTTATAGATTTTTATTCTTTACATTTATTTCAATTCTTCCAAGACTCTATTGCTCTGAAATACCTGAATGCCATTACATTTCCTATTGTTACAATCTAAGCTTGTTCTCAACTTTATTTTTAACATCAAAGATCTGCACCTTTTATTTATCCAGTGATCAAGCCAAGCTAACAAAGGACACTAGAGCAGACGTACAATATCATACCTGCAGCTTCTGCTTGTTTTGACATGATGTGGAAAGAAGCAGGTGATGGGCAACCAGGATATGAAACCATTGCAGCAGCCGTAGATTTAAAGAGACTGACAACAGGGCTATCTCCACCATCTTGAGAAGGTAGTATTTGTCCATCAGCTCCAGGAAGCAAGCCCAGCCAGGGAGCAGTTTGCATGAAATTCATTGTGTCTGTTTCTCTCTGTCAAGAATGCAAAATTTAGTAACTATTACTAACAAACTAAAGTAGTGAACAGGAAAATGTCAATAACCTACAGTAAAGGAGAATGAGATTATCCTCCCCCCTAGGTAACAAAATCACAATTGTGTGAAATGTTGGTATCCTTGTAAAATTCATGTTTGGAGTTTGATGATAATGATAATGTTGGTATCCTTGTAAAATTCATGAGATCTCCTTCAGCTGAAATTCGTTAAAACCTATGCGAGAGATTCCAAACTCCCTAAATAGCTCTCACTTTGCGTCTCTATCTATTTGCCTAATAAAGGACATTACAATCTGCATAGTATATCTAAATTGATATAACTTATTCCAAAATATATTATTTTTAAATATCCCTTACTTTTAGTTTCCTACTTCAAAATTTTATAATTTAAATACACAATGCCCAGACTTAAACATTTTGTAATTTGTTTCAATGAATAGAAGATTGTCAAGACATCCAAGTCTTCCTACTACTGAAGTTCTATACATAATTCTTGAATTTTTACATTTTGTGTAAATATAGAGCCGTCCCTATCGAAATCCAAATTATTGGCTTTTTTTGCAAATGGCTCAGTTATTATGGGACAGAGGGAGTAATAAGTATCAAACCTTTCTAGGGTTTAGAGTTTCAACACTTGTCTAATTTTCATTGGTACTTCATATCCTATATATAACAACTAAACCCTTTTTCTCTCTAGAAGGAGCCAGCTTGGACCAAATACCGTCATGCTGTCTTATCATAAATCATGTCTAATGATAGATCTTTTAACTTCATATGCTATAAGTGGCTAAATTTAATATTTACAATTCGTTTAGTCTGTTTTAACCCGTCTGGTTTCTTTTAAGGCTCTGTTTGTTTCACAGAAACATCATTATTTTCAAAACAGTATCTTAAAAATACATATTTATTCAGTTTTGCTGTCGACCATTACAATAAATAAATTGATAAAAGCATTAGATTACCCACCAACACAATATCCAGAAGCCCCATCCAGTATAATACACTGCCAATCTCTTTTATACCGTGAAGAACCTCGGCTTTCAGCTCCAATTTTGTCTCCCAGTTAAGATGTTCTTTAACAAGTCTTACACAACCTGTGTAGATGCAATCAAATAATTAATTAATTGGATTTGACCATGCATCTATGTGCCTGATTCATTAGTACTTGTAATGTGGCAGAAAACACTGTTTGTAACGAGCATGAAATATAGCTGTCTCAATAAATTTCCAACAAAATGTTACGGCACTTAGACAATGACAATACCTTATACCATTAGGTGGTTTCAGTGCTCTGAGATATTGAAAATTGTCCCCTAATCCCCCATCAATGACAGTGACATTTTTTAATTCAAATAAAGGACGAGGTAAAACATGCTACTAATGATTAATACTCTGTCTCATATTAACTTTCGTTTAAGGTTACGCACACATCTTAAGAAAATGAATACTAACACTATTTTAAAAAAAATAAAAATAATGTGGTAGAGCTAAACGTCTCATTTATAATAAGTTACCCTACACTTGTAAGCATTCAGACATACATAAATTTCAGAATAAAGCTTAAAAAAATGAAAGGAAAAATGTCATGTACCTGTAACACCTCCATCAAAAGGAAGAAGGCCAATTGATTTTGGCATGGATTCTTGTAATCCTGTTATCATTGGTTCAAGCAAAGTAATCTAGGAACAACACACCTTAGATTGTTAGAAAGCACAACTATTTTTATTATAAAATCAACAAAAATAGACATGCGCAAACTATATGCATCCAGTATGGCTGTCATTCTCTAGTGAAAATTAGTAGCCCAATATCGTTAAAAGAGTTAGAACTTTTAGTGAACATCATTGTGGAATCTCTATATTAGAGAAAATTCATGTAGTGTATTCTCACTCATTTCTCATATTCTTAGCATATGTGTGAATTGACCAACACAATACACATTGCAGTATGGTTAAACTTTCACATTCATTCATACCCTGAAATGTTTTGGCACTTCAATCTTTGTTCAATAAAAACTTGCCACAATCTTCTCTGATTTATTTTCCTAAATTCTCCTAAGCTCAAACAACATTGCACTAAGTAACTTGTTATTAGAAAAGCCTTGGGATGTCTAGTAAGCGTTACTAAGCCAAGATCTCTGTTAATCTACTTGCACTAATTCGCTCTCCAGACGTCTAGTCCTGGGCATGAGGGAATATTGAGATCCTTATTATTCCACCCACATTAGTCCATACTTCAGATATTCAATCATGAATGTGATGCAGTATTTTGACAGTCCCAAATCTACTGAAGATATGGCTTTGGCAGTGCTTATAAGGTTTGGGCATTCCTTGCCTATTAAGCCAATTTTATGAGGATGCCTTGGGCTTGAGCCCAAATTCAAAGAATATTGATACCAACAACAATGGTATGTTAGATGCTACTACAGAAGATAATATACCAATCCTTAAACAGAGAAAAAAACCATGATATATAAGGAAATATGGAAAACAATCTTCAGATTATCTATATTACTCTAAAATAAAATCAAGATATTATCACATGTTTTAACATATTATACTGTTTAGGAGGTTTTCAAAGAAAATCAAATATCATGCAATAAACTTATTAACAATTTAAGATATTTGTCAAAAAAAAAAAACAATTTAAGATAAATAATAGCATACCTTGTTTGATATATGATCAAGAAGGGCTCTAATAAGCCAAGGTAATGAGCGGGATCCCAAAAGTCGAACGATAGAAAACATATGAGGTATTCCAAAGAATCCGCTATGCAGTCGCGCAAAACTTTGATGTGCAGAATTTAAATCCTATTATTACATATAGTGAGCTAATGAGATTCGAGAACTTTGTATTTACCCAGAAAACAATAACATACATATACACACAAATTCATCTCTCTCTCACTACAAATGGACGGAAAAAAACAAAACCACGCATGAAACCTAAATAGCCTCCGCTCTCTCTCCTCCCCAGCACTCTCTTCCCTATGCTGCTAGGGTTTGGGGAGCTTCAACGTGAAATCACAAGATTCATCAAATGCTAATAGAAATTCCTTCAAATCTCATCTTCTCTTGTTATTTTCTTTTCTTTTAGCATTTGTAACTGTATCTCTATTTAGAGAAGTATGAATCTGATTCTAATGTCTCCATCTTTTACCTCAATTCAAATTTACCTATCTAAATTGAGTGGCTGTTTTATGCTTAATTCTCTTATTGGGTCGGCCACCTAAAAATTTATCTTATGCTCAATTGGAAAATTGGTACTTGAGGCAAATCACCACAATTGTTGAGATCCTAGGAATAAGACTTCATCATTGTGTGAACTTATAAATTCCCAAGCTTAATGCTTGTTCGAATCAGAAATGCCTCAGGAATTAGGGTCTTTGATTTTAAAGAAAAGAATTAAAAATCGAGAAATTGGTGCTAGCCTGAATTGTGAATTTGATCTTCAATTAATGGATTTCTCTAGAATAAATAGTTGAATCGAAATGTAAATGAAGATTGAAAGCATTCTAACCATCACCATTTTGTATGTTGATTCTTTGAATTCATTACAGTAATTTTGTACTTAATTCTTTAAAATGCGAATTCTTTCATTCTTTTCAATTTCCAAATCAGAGTTCAGATTCAGATAGCGACTACTTGGTGAGTTCATAATTAAAATACAACCCCTTTAGAACAATACTTTTATTCACCACTTATAAATTGATTTGACTTGGCACTCTTGCCTATTACTTATCACTGACTAGCCTGGGTCCTAACAGTGTACAGATACATATGGTCTAAAATTGTAATATGTGTATGTAATATGTTTATTATCACACATATGACTAAGTAAACCATTAACACTATTTGCAATGCATTTTACAAAGATTGGAAAATGGCAGTAAAAGGATGCTTACTTGAGTACCACAATAAAAACTAGGCTTAGCAGAGGGTATGGAGGGCTTTTGAACAGGAACTGTCTTTGATGATCTGATAAAACGTTGAGTAGTATT
>Ga0099826_10001623_pt1 | contig 13750 bp, 7 predicted proteins | sample Mtrugardesep15_FD_76830 | JGI IMG/M metagenome (GOLD analysis project Ga0099826, IMG submission 76830) | Root nodule microbial communities of legume samples collected from California, USA - M. trunc garden sep15 | ecosystem: Host-associated > Plants > Roots > Nodule | place: USA: California... | reverse complement strand
TTGCCTTGAACAGTAACTGCATAAATGCTCACCTGATCAAGGTGTTAACCTTCTTCGCCTGGATGTCATACATTTTCTTCACTGCATCCTTAATCTTTTTCTTATCAGCACGCAAGTCAACAATGAAAACCAAAGTGTTGTTATCCTCAATTTTCTTCATTGCGGACTCAGTGGTGAGTGGGAACTTCAAAATCTGATAGTGGTCAAGCTTGTTTCTTGGTGTGGCACTGATGCGAGGATATTTGGGGTTCCTATCCTTTGTTTGTGTCTTTGGGCGATGGAAAGTTACAGTTGTTCTAATCTTCTTTATCTTCTTCTTAATAGCAGTGCCTGACTTGACTGCCTTGGCAGCTTTCAAGGCCTGTGCCTTTGGATCGGTCTTCTTAGAAACATCACCTGCACAAAAACAGTCCATAAGTCACATGAAAAAAAAAAAAAGTTCTAACTAATTTTTCGTGCAATACGATCTTCCTAATTCTATGCATTATTTGATTAAAATATACTGAACCAAAGGTCTAAGAATAATCAGTATTAATTATACGAGAGATTAAGCAATAATTCTGTAAATTAAATAGACAGCTTATTTAAAATCAGCTTATGATATAACATTAAGGGCCTGTTTGAATTGGCTTATTTGAGATTATCTACAAGCATACGTCTTATGAGACTGTTTGGGAGAACTAATGAAAACAGCTTATGACAATTTCCACAAATTTTGTTTACCTTGTTGTTTTCGTTTTAAAAAGTTCTCCAATATAGCTTATAAAAACAGCTTATAGTATAAATGACAATTTTCACAAACTTTTTTTTTAGCTTGTTTTCATAAGTTTTCGATGTAGCTTATAAAAACAGCTTCTAGCATACAGAAAAACTATTTAACTATAATTTATCTTTTGCTATAAAAATAGCTTATGAATAAGTGTGTGTACTATAAGCTGCAAAAAAGTTGCTTCCCCAAACAGGATGTAAGGGTATTTTTGGAATTACAAATATGAGCTTATGGAAACAGAAATAGCTTATGAATAAGTGTGTGTACTATAAGCTGCAAAAAAAGTTACTTTGGAATTACAAATATGAGCTTATAGAAACAACTGTTGACATGCCCATACACTAATTTCACAAGTTCTTCAGGATAGCTTATGAAAACAACTTATAGCTTAAATGAAAACAATTTTGTTGTATTTTTGTTATAAAAATAGCTTATAAGCGATTCTAGCATAAGCACTGCATTAAGCTATTTATCTATAACTAAAAAGACAGTCCAAAGCAATGTATTACAAATACCCTAAAATCAAATCATACATGAAAATGGAATGACTTACACAATTATACAATTAACAGAGAAACATTTTTCGATTAATTACATATATTGATTAAGTTCAATCTGAATTATACAAAATTAATGGTTGAAATAGTACATAAACGTAAATCAGTGGAAAATAATGAGATCAGAAAATTGAAGTTACCTTTTGGACCCATTTGTTCCTGAGGGGGAATAAACTCTACCTGATAAAAACCCTAATTCATGAAAGAAAAATACAAAAATAAAAAAATCTGAAATTGTTGATGAAATGAATGAAACAAAGGAATTAGGAGGCACTGTGTCACAAACCTTCGCGGTGGATGCAGAGGAAGAAACGGGTTCTAGGGTTTACTGGTTTCGGAGTGTGAAGGAATATATATGACCTATTTTCGAAATGGGCCTAGAATCCGTTTCAAGTCTTGTAAGAGTATGAGTTGGAAACATTTTTGTTTTTCACACCCTCATTTTCTCTCGTACTACCACATTTATTTTTAAATTTACCTTTTACCTTCTTATTTTAGTGTAATTATACGGGTCTAAAAGGTTGCTTTTGTAGTCATCATTGAAATAAAGTTGGTTAACATTTTTTAAATGCAATGTGTCAATTTAAGTCTATAAAAAGTAACTTGAACAATCAAAATTAATTAAGATGTTCATAGACTTTGTAAAAAACTATTTCCACAAATATGTTTAGTAATAGCACATTTGCACGAGACAACAAATAAAAAATGCACTCATTCCGAACTTTTCAAATAACCCGTGTTACATGAGAATAAGACATTTCCTTGTTATCTTGGAAGGAGCAAGGAGGCAAACACATAAAGGACACCAATTTGTTAGGCATGACAAGGTTACACCCAACCAAGGATATTACTTGTTTGTTTACAACAACATCTGTTTTTTTTAGCTAGACGAAATAGTAAACACCATTGAAACTCACACATTATAAGATTTCAGATTCAAATTCAGATAAAAGTGTCTAACCTAACAATTTCGACATTGTCAATTGAGTTCTACTTTATGTACTTTCTTACACTCTATTTAGATACACATGTATAAATGAAAAAAAAAATATAGAAATAAAAGTAATAACTTGATTTTAATTAATTGAATTAGATGTATATTTTTATAAAAAAAAATACTTTAGAGACATCATTTTCATTTTAATGTGAATGTCAACCGAAACAAAAAAAAAAACGTTGGTACTATTGCTGTCTCCCTGAGTAGAGTCAGTGGCGACGTGGCAGACCAATTTGAGTATTTGTCGAATGAAATGAAATGGTGAGGAGAATGAGAAAGCTTTGATCCGACGTCGTTTACCGTTATGGCGGAAACAACAACCTCGTCTTCTTCTTCAGACGACTCGAATCTTACACGCAACAAGTTATGGAAAGTTGCATTTGCTGTCTCCGGAATCATGCTCACCCTTGTCACCTATGGCGTCTTGCAGGTAATGTTTACACATCAAACCTTCTCGAACAAACGTTTTGTGTTTTCTTCATGTCATTTTTATATTTTAGCTATTATTTGAATCATGCAAACTCACTAGGAAAGATACGTTAATGAGATGCTAGTAATACTCTTATTTAGTATGGTCCAACGTTTTAAAGAATGTTAAGGCTTCATCAACTTAGGTAACACTGACACTTTAGATTGAAGGTGCGTCTGGTGTCTAAACATATATGTAAGTGTTGGATATCAACACTTTCTTAAATTACTCCCTCTATCTCAAATTAGGTGTCCCTTTTGAGTTTTACTCCAAGATTAGTAGTGTTGGTTTTAATGGTACAATGTGTTTCATTTACTAAACATTGTGATTAATTATAGTTAGTCGAGTAGTTAGATGATTGAAATGCAATAAACAAGGGTATGTTAATGGAAAATAATAATAAATGTTGTATTGGTATTATGAAAGGGACAAATAATTTCAGACAAAGAAAAATAGTCAAGAGACACCTAATTTGAGACGGATGGAGTATTATCTATATCTACGTGTCAATGTCATGTTTGGTTTTTGTGTCTTGTGTCTGTGCTTCATAGCCATCAACATCACCTGACTTCAATTCTCTTCAATATTAAGTATCGTGTATTGTTGTGATAATCCCGATCAGAATCGTGAAAACCCATGATTTTGAGATTTCACTCAGCCCTACCAATCCGTATCATGATTCCTTTGTTGAGTGAAATCCCTGTGAAATCACATGAAAACGTGAAATCGTGCATTCCCATATGATTCTAAGTTTCTAACGATCTTGACTTTGAGTTATTTATGTTTAAGGTTTGAAACTGAGTATTTTATGTTTAAGATTATGACTTGGCTGTAGAAAAAGTTCATTTTTAAAGTTTCAATGTGTTGAATACATCATTTCCAAGATAAACTTTCTCTTTTAAGCTTCTCTTAGCATTTCCTAATATATATTAAGTATTATTTTTGTTTTGGTTGGTTGCGATTTTATGTTTTACGATCTTGCTATGTCCTTTCGATCCTACAAAATTAATTGAGTAGAATCCTTCGATCTTGGTTGCGATCTTATGTTTTACGATCTTACTATCCTCTTTTGATCTGATGCAAGATCTCGATTCTGATAACCTTTAGACCTACACTTGTCCAATGAGTTATATAGACAGTTGTTTTTTGTTTCAGGAAAAGATCATGAGAGTCCCATATGGGGTGAACAAGGACTATTTCAAATATTCTCTCTTTCTTGTTTTCTGCAACCGTATCACTACCTCGGCTGTTTCTGCAGCTGCTTTAGTGGTAAGTAAGTACCACCTTTGCATGTTACATGAAAAAATATATTGTGGTTTCCTATGTAGCATCAACATTTTAGACTGAAGGCATGTCCGACATATGTTGGTGTCGGACATTGACACGACACTAACAAATGTGATTACATTCAATAATTCAATTTTCTCAAATTATTACCGGTATGGTGTCAACGTATCATTATCAGTGTCTGTGTTAGTGCTTTATAGGCGGTTTCCTTACGAGTTACAATTTTATAGAGTTTGAAATTGCAACTATTCAATTTTTCTGCCTGCATTGTGTTTGCTTAGTCAGAACTTTCCTCAAATTTATCATCTTCAGTCTTTCTTATAGGCAAGCGATAAAGCATTGGTTCCTGTTGCTCCCATTTATAAGTATTGCCTTGTTTCAGTATCAAACATTCTGACCACAACTTGTCAATATGAGGTAAGCTATATACTTTCTTTGTTCCTTATGCAGTGTTATCGATCACGTATTGTGAAAAATAGCGATTTTTTCAAATTATGCTACACTATAGTGCTATAGAGCCGCCACTATTTGACAACATTGTGTTTATGTTCTTTAGGATGTTCTATCATTAACAGATGTAAGCTAATGCTTGTGCTTTCTTTTCCGTCTTTTGCTTAACTAACATATATCGTATTGCAGGCCCTCAAATATGTCAGTTTCCCTGTTCAAACTCTTGCGAAATGTGCTAAAATGATACCTGTTATGGTAGGTCAAAGTTCAATACTGTGCCAGATTATAATCTCTTTTTGTTCTAATAGTTGTGATTACTGGTTGTTTGTTATGTTAATTACATTGATTGCTGATATATTCTAGTATTTAATTATTTGTACCTTATTTTTCGTTTTCTTAGCTACTGTTGTTTCTATTGATGAAGAATAGCACCAATTGCTTTGTGTTGTTCATTTTTGCTTGAACATAGGATTGCTTCATGTTCTCTCTTTCTCTGTCCTCACAATTTCGTGTGATTGCAATCACTAGTGACACCCTTCCTTTGCGGAAGGGAATAAGAGGGAAAAATGTTAATTGCATTTTTGAATTTTCTGATTTGACCTCACAATCTTCCATTGAGTCGATTATCCTGAAAGTTTCACAAACTTATCTTTACACCACATGTATTTATGCTGGTGTTAATGTGATTGTGTTTTGAAGAGAAGAGAGACATGATGGAAATGGAAGAGAGAGAGAGAAAGATAGAGAGACAAAGGTAGGTATGAAGTGATTGTGTTTTCAAACTTTTGCATAGTCACAATAACAAATTGACCATGACGAGCAAAAATCATGTTTCCTTTACTCTTTATTTTTGAATGACATTTGAAAATAATAATGTTGGAAAATTCCGCCTTCATTGCGGTCTGCCCCTAGTCGCCTAGTTGCGGCATTTGGTTTACCTTCTTTGCAGCCTCCAACACCTTCGTTGTGTTGGGTATGAAGGGGTGGATTTAGTCCTACATTGCTTAGAGATATGGCCTGTGTAGTGTTTATAAAGCATGGGCAGCCTTCACCTTACAAGCCGGTTTTGTAAGGATAACTTAGGCCCAATATAAAATATGCAAAATAAGTTAGGTGATTGTGGCTTATGAGCATACTATATGCATTTGGAAGTTTCTCAAGGATTTGTTTACTTGTGAGTCAAGCTGATTATGAATGTAAAAGAGTGTGCTATATGTAAAACAAGATGCAAATTTTATTCATAATTTTAAGTTTCAATGTTATTCAAGGACTTACTTTTTCATCCATGGCACTTCAATCACGTGTACAAATCTGTGTGTATGATATATACCTTCCGTGCTTTGATGTGGCAGCTTAAGATTGGTCAATATCTTGTATGATTCTTTCTTGCACAGTGAATCTCAATACTTGCCTCTTCATATTATTTAGATATGGAGTGCTATGATAATGCAAAAGAAATATCAAGGAACTGATTATTTGTTGGCATTCTCAGTAACCCTTGGTTGCTCAATATTCATCTTATATCCGGTAATCTTTGTCTTCGGCTCTAGTTTTTTATTCTTCTTTTTCATCAATCATTTTGTTTGTGATTGTTTTTCTACTCTTGATTGATCATGTTGTTGAATATCACAAAATACATGATAATCTTGCAGCTTTCTGCAATAAGCTGATATAATTCTTGTATGTTGTCATTGTAGGCAGGAACTGACATAAGTCCATATGGTCGAGGAAGGGAAAATACTGTTTGGGGCATTCTCCTAATGATTGGCTATCTTGGGTAACACTACAAAACTCCCTTTTTCGTTGATGAGTAATTTTACTTATATCTGAATAAAAGGTCCAAAAACTATAGCTACCTTCACTCATTATGATACACAAGGTTTTTAATATGTTCTCATTGTTAAGAATAAAGTGTGTTGCTTGACATAACATTTCAATATTTTCCTGCATATTATTTTTCTTTTTCCTACTTTAAACTCCACAAGTTTATTATTAACAACTGGTATTACTAGTTTTATGCCTTTGCCAGTTGCTAGAATCTATTGTGTCATAGAAAACAATTCATGTGGTAGTCTTTTCTTGAATGTGAATATGATCCCAAGTTTTTTGTGCAATAGGTTTGATGGCTTTACAAGCACATTCCAAGATAAGTTGTTTAAAGGCTATGACATGGAAATACACAATCAAATATTCTATACTTCTTTGTGTTCTTGTATGCTTAGCCTGACTGGTACGTTTCAAATCCGAAATTTTATGTTCAGCTTTATTTTCTTGTATCATCTAAACAGTGTGCATTTCTCTTGTCCGCAATGAGAATTCTCTTGTTTGTGGCATATATTTCTGATTTCTCAACTTTTTTTTCTCACATGTTGTTTCTTTTCCAGCTTCATTGTTGGAATCTCATTCTTTTCACATCTGTTACTTTTCATTCAGGTCTTATCGTACAAGGACATTTAATACCAGCTATAGAGTTTATTTATCGCCATAATGATTGTTTCTTTGACGTATTATTGCTTTCGACCGTAAGCAAACTTTCCCTTCGGTTTTAATCGAGTTCTGAAATTTATACCACTTTGGCACCTTGTTTTTATAAAGGAAGAATTGAAGTTTGTTATACATTGATTTCCACAGGTTGCAACAGCCAGTCAATTTTTTATTTCCTACACAATTCGCAATTTTGGTGCTCTAACATTTGCTACTATAATGACAACTAGACAGGTATATCTGTTTTACATAGAAATTTCAAATTTCACACTATCCTTTCAATTCTTTATTTGATCAGTTTTTATCATATTTCAATCTTATTATTGTAGTTGGTGAGCATTATTTTATCATGTGTGTGGTTTGCACATCCTCTTAGCTCAGAACAGTGGATCGGAGCTGTAAGACTTCTTTTTACCTTTCCTAAACATATAGTATCATATAATCATGATGAATTAAGTTGCGTTAAACTTGATCTGTTTTGCCAAATTGCTAGCTTATAACATATACGTAAACTTGTTTTGTAACAGTCTTCTCATACGACTCAGTGTTTTTTCTCTAGCTTATATGGTTTTTTGAGATTATACTTCAAGTAGCGTTTAAAGTTTTCTTCTCTCAATTTTATCCTCCGTAACTTGATTGAAAAATTTATATATTAACTAAACATATATTTTTATGTCATTTTATATTTATCAGTTGGTTCGACCGCTAATTTTACAACTATCAATAAATTTATCCATCACTCATTAGTTTTTACCTAATAGAAGCTCGCATACTATATATATGATGTGACCAAATATTTACTTTTGATTTTAAATGAGTTTTATGATAAACCTACTAACACCAGTAAATTATCAGGTAGTTGTCTTTGGCACCATTTATGCAAAAAGCTTCTTAAGAAAAACACCTCAAAGGACAACCTCCCCTGCAGAAACTGTACAAAATGGAAATTCAAATAATTTGAGGGAGAACCCGTGATGGATTCGTAGACCTAACACCTGTTACTATTGCAGTAACTGGCGCAGCTTCGGTTTTAAGTTCAAAGCTGCACATTCAATATCACAGGCTGTGGATAATGCATTATAGGCATGTGGTTTGACATAAATCCAGACAACCTCCACCTTGGTAACACAATCACAACAATGGAGGACTTTGTAGGATGTTAACACCTCATTTTTTTCAGTAGGAAGATAAATTATAGACTAATCAAAGCAAAAGAAAAGTTTATAGGTTGAAATATGTACAATTGTTAGCTCAAGCAAGGTTGTTTCTTGGTTTAGTGTTCCATACTTTATCCTAGTAAGTGATATTAATTCTAAAAATTTTCAAATAATTTAAAATTTAAGTTTTAGATAACATTTCATTTTTATGAAACAAATTTTAATAAATAATCATTTGAAGAATAAAATTATCTTTATGATTACATGATCTACTAATCAATTTTTTTAAGGAGTGTTAGATAATTGTTTCCAAAAAAAAGAAGAAAAAAAGAGTGTTAGATAAATTTGTATTTATATTTGAGACCAGAAGACTTATTATTCCCTTCACTGGAATGTTATCTGACCTTAGAGTTTAACCAAAGAGATAACATTGCATTGAACATAAAAACTAATTAGCATTCCTTCAAAAGAAAAAAAAAAGAACTAATTAACATATATACCTTATAATAAAAATCCAATCAAAATTTTGGTGTGTATGTTAGTAATATTTGTAATGTCTTCTACGTTTCCAAAAATCTTTGTTGGTATAAATGTTTCTTTTTTAACTTAAATGTGATATTTTAGGGTTTCTTTTCTTTTCTTCTTTTAAGAGGAAGGTTCGTTGTATCTGAGAATGTATTTTGTATTTATTTACTATCTTTACTTTTAATTATAAAATTCTCATTTATCTATTTTGTTTCCTATTATTATTAAATACTTGCAAAGAAAATTTGACTTTTTTTTACAATAAAAAAGTGACATTTTTTTTTTAAGGAAAAAAAGTGACATTTAAAAACATAAAACAACGTGGTTGTTTTGTAATTTGATGTAAAGATGTGTTGTCGGTTTAAAACTACTTTACTCTTCAAAAAAGTTTAAATTTAAAACCGACATCCAATTGTCAATTCCTTCATTGTATTGTCACATAAACTCATTTTAAAAATAACTTAAATATTCGATTATCATCATTAAATCAATCAAATAAACAATATTTTCACTTCAATTAAATAATGAAAACCATAATAATATTTGCATTTTCTTTAAATAAATGATCATTTAAATTTCTTCAATACACATAATCAGACATTGGAAGATTGGATTTGGATTTCCTTGTTGCGAAGATACATATCTCGACTGTCCGATCTTAAATTAATGGTCAAGATCATTTAACATTAATTTAGAGTGTGTAATTTAAACCGTGCCATCTCAAATCAATGGTTGAGATTGACTACATGATGATTTTACTTTAGGGAATCTAGATCCTGGAAATTCATTATCAAACTAATTTTCAATTAATTAAACCAATTTTTGAATTTTTTTTCAAAGTTAAAAAGTTTCATAGTTCATACAGTTTATATTTTTCATGTTTTGTTTTTAAGTCAATGATTTTTTGCATTTCAGAAAAGTTGTTTGTATGGGGTAACTACTGGTATTTGTAACACCTTGAATCTAGTTGAAGCTAGCAGGCAGTCATCATTGAGCATTTGAGCTCAGCAGGACTGCAGTACAAGAATTCGACGCGAATCCCACAACACTCTCATGGCACCTAACTTTCTTTCAGCCTCTGCAAATGAAGTACCAGTAATTTCAGATGGGAAAGGTAGCTTCATCCCTTTGTCAGCATATAGCTCATAAACATCCATAACATAGACCCCTAATTCCTCCAAGCTCTTCCCATACCACTTGCCATTCACCTGAACTACCTTTCCTTTACCAATCTCCTCTCCTCGCACATTTACAACCACAGCACTTTGACCAACATTGCAACGAACAACTTCTAGAGGACCTGCGTCAACAAATTCAGCAAGTAAGGTTCAAAATTATCACCAGAAGTTATTCTCATGAGATTAAGATCTTTTCTTGCTCACCAAGATTGTTAGGTGAGTCGGAGGACACTCTTACTGGCCCTTTTTGCTTATCTGGCGTCGAACTATCCTTGGATGTGCGGGCTAACTTAGCCTTTCGATTGTTTAACCTGATATAGCAGAGGTGAAATTCAACAAATCAAATTGACAATAAATTGAATTGACATACCAATGTCCAGAAGCTGCAAATAAATACTTAAAAGTGAGAAGAAGGAAGAAGTAATCTCACCAATTTTTAAGCTGGGAGGGTGTAACTTCAGAACCCTGGAAAACATAAAGCAGGAATGTCTTAGAAAAGAAAATTAGTCAAAATATTAATTAATTGTCGGTTTAGCTGAATTTACATACATGGTGACTTAATTTTTCAGCCCATGATTGAAGTGAAGCTGCATTTCGCTGCATCTCTGGCTCATCCAAGAGTGCCCTCTCCATCAATTCCACCATTTTATCATTCATTATAGTTTTTCTTTTTTTCTTTTGTAGAGGTTCAACCTTTTCATCCTCTGGCTCAGTTCGCTGCATATCTGGCTCATCCAAGAGCGCGCTCTCCATCAATTCCACCAGTTTATCATTTACCATAGTTCTTTTTCGTTTTCTCTTTTGTAGAGGTTCAACCTTTTCATCCTCCGGGGTTTCATCAACTACAACCTTTCCAAGACGCCTCATTGATTCTGATTCGCCGTTTTCCGCATGATTAAGGACATTCTTTCCTTTTGCAGAACTAGTATCCGAACCACTTGTTTCAGCGTTCTGAGCATCCTTGTCCGTATCTCTTACTCCTCTTAACACAGTGTTACTAGCCATACCTTTACCTCCTACCTGATGTTGCCTATTTAAGTCGTCGCCAAGATTTGTGTTTTCAACTCTAGTATTATGCTGACCTATGCTTGGAAATGCAGAATTATCGGACATTCCTTCCTTCAAGTTACCAACCTTATCAAGTTCAGCAGGTTCGTTTACTTGTAAAGGTGATGAGCAGATCCCTATACTCTGAGCCTCCTACAGGAAATCAAACTTTATTGTTCAAGACATTACCTAGATGACAAGCTAAACCTAAGTAACCAAATAACACAATTTGATAATTCACTTTGATATTTAACATTTAAAGGTTTTCCCTAGTTCTGAAGATAGATTGATATTAATTATGTTTGCATCGGTAAACTAACTATCATAAATCATAACTACATAACCCACTTGGGTTGGCCTAGTGGTATTGGCTTGGGACCTGTGAGTGTGCTCCTCCTCAAGGTCTCAGGTTCGATTCTTTCCGGTGCCAATTTGGGTGGGCTAATTTAGCTTCTTCAAAAAATAAAAATAAATCATAACTACATAAAAAAAACAAGTAGGCATACAATATAATCTCTCGTTGAGTTCATAAAAACTTTGCACGTTATTGATAGTTTTTGTTGATGAGTTTAGAAAACTTATCCCGTGATAATGATTCCTCAAATTTTCTATCCTGGATTTCTCCAGCAAAACAGAAGCAAAAAGTTTTTAAGAAAATAGACTAGAAACAAATGACTTTAACAGCTCAGATTCAAAGAAAGTGATTTACTTGAACACGATTTCCCCCAGAGCCAGAAGAAGTAAATAGTGTTTGTATTTCGCGAAAAAACACCCTGCAAGCAATTTGAAATATATTAAGTTTTTACAACATGATAGTACAATATAAATAAAAAATAATTTTAAGACCAATAGGAAAGAATGTGCTAGAAATAGTTTTTAAAGAGAATGGCTTGCACAAATTTGAATTTTCATTAATTCATGTGTGTGCGATAGATAAATGTGCAAGTAGATATTTAAATTATAATGTCAAAATTTGACTTTATTGTTGGCCTCTCCCCACCATGTAAACTTTATTCTGAAAAGTTGTGAGTTACCTTTAGTTAGTTACATGGTTACTGATAGGGACCAGAATTCGATATTGACATTGAAATTGAGAAGAAAGTGTAATTTCAATATAGCAGTATAACAATTTAAAAAGATGACAATGGCATGGAGCTATGCTCCTTACAAGACAAACAAATAAAAATTACAAACTAAAGAAACTTCGACTACCCTTTCCAGAAGAACCAACTTCTTCGCTCAACCTTTCCCCAAATTCCTTTCGCAATTTGCTTGATACTCATTCTATGCACACGCCACACCCCCTTTTAATATTTCTCAATTTCCCTTTCATTCCCTGATTCTAGAATCTTCCCCCCACGCATTCTTTGCCACGTAGCACTTCTGTTATTACCCCTTCTTTCTCCCATTCCCTCCATGTGTTCCCTCTGTCCACTCCAACCAACTTGTTTATTTCCTCTTCCATAAAAACCAGACTCTTATTCGTGAGTTAATTCATATCACTATCATATTCATACCCATACATCATGGGCCTACCAGTTATTTAAAATTTTACAACTTAGCTGCCTTAGATATTAAAAATATGTAAATCAATTTGCAATAATGTGGGTGTCGTGATTCGTGAAGCTACAAAAACTACTGCTATGTTTATTAAGCTGTCTGAATCATGAATTTTAATGGTCAGATTTCCATCATACCCCACTCACGTTGAATTCCAATATGGGAGGATTCAAATCCACAAACAATGGCACTTAGACAACAACTAGAAGAGAACGTCTATTCTATTTTTCCCTTTTTGCGGATAGACAAATTACTTCGAATGTTGCGAGATTGTCCTCCGAACATCTAAAGCACGAAGGATGAATGTGACTGATACGAATAGGAACTAGATATATGTATTAGAAATATAAGAAAATATGACACCATGCTCTTTACGGTCAGAAGACAACTGTAAATAGAACAGAAAAACAGAAAGAATGCAAAGACAATTAACTAGGAAATAAGAGATGGACTCCTCCCTTAACTGTAATGCTTGCCCAGACCTTTTCCAAAATATTCCCTGCCACACTCCCTTCTTCGTTCACGTTACCTCATTTCCTATGATTACAAATTCACGCTCCGAATCTTCCATGCATTCTAAAATATTGCAACCCATATTGATTATTGTTGAGATATTGTAAAATAGAGTATCATTCTATTAGGATTGTTGGAAATTCCACCTTAATTGCGGTCCGCCCCTAGTTGCCTAAATTGCGACCTTTGGTTAGACTTCATTGCAGCCTCCAACACCTTCATTGTGTTGGCTTTAAGGGGGTGAATTTAGTCCCACATTGGATAGATAGCACTTTTGAGAAGAGTTTATAAAGAGGAGGCACTCCTCACCTTGCAAGCCGGTTTTGTAAGGATGAGTTAGGCCCCAAATTTCAACAAGGATTTTTCATATTATTGTCCCAATTGTATTTACGTGATGCTTTCCTTTCTTTCTTTGATTCTTCCCTTAATCTTTGGATTTGATTTGGACTAGTATTTTCAATATTTCTCATTGTGTCCTAAAATCTGTGGGTGGGTCTGACAATAATCCCCTCAGAAAAATTCACAGTCCTCAAGGTGACAATATTTCTCGGTCTTGATGTCCATCATAATTGTGGTATCTTATTAAATGGTGGTAATTCATCTTCTTTGGTTGTTGGTAACATCCTGTTAGGAGTAGTAAATATAAGCTTGTAAACTAAGTATAGTGGTACCCAATAAGATTGTGACATCTGTCACAATCCATTAGTGTATGAGATACCTCTATATAAGTAACAATTGTAACTACTGATTAATTAAT
>Ga0099826_10001622_pt1 | contig 13755 bp, 8 predicted proteins | sample Mtrugardesep15_FD_76830 | JGI IMG/M metagenome (GOLD analysis project Ga0099826, IMG submission 76830) | Root nodule microbial communities of legume samples collected from California, USA - M. trunc garden sep15 | ecosystem: Host-associated > Plants > Roots > Nodule | place: USA: California... | reverse complement strand
TTAGTAGGACCATAAATTATGAAATGTTACCCAAAAAATCAGGGAAAGAATACGGTTCATAGATTGTTTTCTCTATTAGGGTTTGATACTATGTCACAATCCATGTTAAAGAAAAAGTTGATTTTGCATAATGTTGATCTCACTATATCAATTCAGCACATCCAAATCATGTTAGCATAACAAAAGAGTACAACTTGTGGATTAACTTTTCTATCTAATCTAATGGATAAAAGCAAGTGATCTGAAATTGTATTCCATAATCAGAAATTTTGGGGAAGCAGTTATGTCATTTTCAATCCAAAATCTGTGTTTTTAGTTTTTAATGTATAATTTTTTTCTTCAAAATACAATACAATTTTCAGTAGAATTTTGCATTTTTTTCTTGTCCACCTTCGTTGTATGATTATGATTTATTTTCATAGGTTCCTTCTCTTAAAGATGATCTTATTCGAGATAATGTTCACTACTAAATGTAGACATTTTTTTCAATCAAGATTTAATCTTTGATTGATTATGTTGGGATTGTGATTTGTGAAAGTATAAATCCCTTCCGTAGATGTCCCAATCCCCATTGGTGGTAAGCTTATGATTATTTTCTGTGGACTTATACCATAATTTTGATTTGATTATAATTGTGTTATCTAAATTGATATATTTATTAAGAGCGTTGCTATTCTATAACGTTTATGTACCAATTCAGAAGATTTTGAAATCAATCAACCACTTTATAGTTATTCAACTTCTGTATTTATATCCCTTAAAAAATAAAATAAAAACTTCTGTATTTATACAAGAGGTCAACAACTATACAAACATCAGTATAAAAAAAACTCATGTATCTACATTGATCAACCAAAAATAATACACATGCAATGTAAAAGAAAGTTAGAAGGTATTCACCAACTAAAGAAATGAGTATATTTGCTTCATGTACAAATAAGAATATTATTTTACCCAATAAAAAAATAGTAAGAAGTTTTCAAAAGAAAGTAAGAAGATGAACGCAATTTTTTAGAATTTAATTGTTATATACTAACATTTTAAAAAAGCAGCTTAGAAAAACTCCCCATCCATGGCCCCAAACGGGACAATTTCTTCGAGAACTTATCAAAGAAAGAATTGTGTACCTTCCTGCCTAAGTGAAAAATCAATTTTCGATGAATTATTTATATTGTAAGTAGAGCTGTCAAAAAAGGGTTGGGCTAATGGGGTGTCTCATTAGCCCATATTTTGGGCCAGATCGGGCCTAAAAATTGGCCCAAAATGCACTCGAACTTTTTTAGCCCATACAAAAGTGGATCAGGGCAGGATGTCCCATCAGACTTTATGCCGGTCCATTAGCCCATATTTCATTTGATTTTTGTTAAAAAAAACAATATATTTTTTAAAAAATTATCAACTAATTTAAAATTTATTAATAAAAAAATATTAAATAAATAAACTTAATAAATATGAATGAATTAAGCTTAAAGTTTTAAATTTTAAAGTCTATAAATTATTAATTTGATTTAATTGAAGGAATAATCTAGAATTTAACTATTATTGTCCATCCAATCATATTTTAGCGAAAAAATAGTGGTGACTAAAAAATACATAAAAAAGAGTGATTAAATTTAAAAACTAAGACATAAACATAACGGGCCGGCCTGGCCCATGACCCACATAGGTCGGGCTCTAAAATTTGCGGCCCAATTATAAATGAGCCGGACCGAGCTGGTCCATTTATATAATCGGGCCTCTCGGGTTGGACCGGATCAACCCATTTGACACCTCTAATTGTAAGTGATTTTTGTCAAACGAAAGTTGATCGTGTTAAGATAAACTAGGCAAATGTCCATGTTATCACAGAGCTTGTTATTTGCATTTTTTTTATCATATGCATTTTTGTTATGTTAAGTGTTATAGCGATGTTGAATGAATAATGTATTTGATTAATAGAATAAGGTTTAACTATAATAATATATTTTTTTATTATATGCATTTTTGTAATGTAAAAGTGTTGTACCGAATTGTCGGGATTAACTTTTGTAAATTTGAAACGGATATGATTTTTTGGTTCAAAAATTTGTATCGTACTTTTTATGTATGTAACAAATATTCGTAAGTTCTTACAAAATGTGCCTATACAAAGACATCATCGACGTATTGAAGGAGACTCCAAGATATGACTTTGGAGCTTGTCCACCTTGTGATTGTGTCAATGCCTCTTCTTGAACCTAATGCTCTTCCTATGGTTCGTGTAATTGTGGATTTTCCTCTGACTATGGCTGAGGCTGAGAGGGTTCTCCCATTTCAGCTCTGCATGTTGAGATTATATTAAAGGAAATATAAGGAATACTCTGATCCATATACAATTATGACAATATCAATCTAATGCATTTGAATGGATCATTGTACTAGTGTGAGTATTGCAATCCTAAATTCTTTCCTTTCCGTATTATAAGCGAACTTTAACGGTATAAGGCCACTAAAGCACTCCCTTTTGACACACCAATTTTTTTTTATTTTTTTTTAGATTTTACAAGCAAGAAGGTCTCATATTTTAACAAAAAAAAAAAGGCCTCGTAATCTCAACATTGTTTTAGGCACCGCTTACTATTAAAAATTATTGGGTCGACCCTGAATTTATGACAATCGACTATTTCTCCAACAACAAAATTTGTAGCTGTGGAACAATGATTTGATGTTATAATTCACATGGTTTCTCATTAAAAAATTTATATTAAGTTAGCCCACGGGCCGACCCACTTTTTTCAACGTGTTAAGTGGGTCAGATCAACTTAAGAGAGATTGTGGTCAGAACCTCAATTTAGTCTTCCTAAAATGGTAGGTTAAACAGACCTATCTAACATGTTCAATCCGTTTTGCCACCCCTACACATAAGTTCACCTTGGGCGGAATTGAGCTTGCCCACAACCATTTAAACGGCTTTTGGTCTGCATTATTAGAGAGGGTTGAATGCATACTGCTGTTGCAACCACACATAACTACTGCAAACAGAATACCAGAAGGCAGTGTCTCCAAGCAATAATTTTAATAAATTTAAAAGTTCAAATTAAAACTAATTTTACTTGAGAACAATTCAATGTATCATTTCTTAAACTATTTTTTTTCTTCTCCAAAAATTTGGATACATTTTAAATTAACTTAATATGAAATACCTTTACTGATGCATGTTACAATAATAGTTGCACTAGTATAAATTGTTCTATCAGCTATATAAATCTTGCTGTATCTCTTCGTGTAATAACTATTTTTCTCATTAATCAATATTTTTTCTCTCTCTCTGTTTTTTTTTTACTAAATATTTTTCTCTCATTTATGAGTTTTATTAATTTTTTTCTCACATATTTATTTATATTTATTTTTGGTCAAGTTTTCTCACATATTTAAATACCTCCTTATTTGTTGATAAACATGACTAGAGTATTATGATCACACACTGTACGTCATGCATTAAAACTAAAGATAAATAAATATAATCCGCGTTTTAGTGTTGAACGGTTAATTTGCTTCTTAAAGCTAAACTCTCCATCAATTTCTTAGCACGTCATTCACGTTTAAGAAAAGCCAATATGAAAATGAAACTGCAAAGAAATCCTAAATTATTACCAATTAAGTACCATATACTTTATACTATGCTAATAGGAATATAGTTTGGTAATTGGTACAGATAATATCTATATGAGAAAAACCAAACTTGTCAACGTAGAATCAACAGAACAGTATTTATTCACAGTACAGCTACACACACTGACACACGCAATACATAATAAAAGTACATCTCTAATTAAAGAAAAAAATAATCAAACAAAAAAAATACTCAATCTAGCAAAATAATTAGTAGTTAATTAATTATAATTGCAAAAATAAACTTAAAAAAATACAATCAAATCCCACAAATTATATATTAATTAAGAATGAGATTGAGAGGAAGGAGAATGCAAAGGAAAAAGAGGTAAAAGTTCAGGTGGTTGTTGTTGAGAAGCTCTAGGAGAGGGGTGCAAATAGAAACCTTTTTCAGCTATCACTTTTTCTTCTTCTTTTTCTTCATTTTCATTTGGTGATTTTGGACTATAGTAATATTCCAATGGTGAAACTGGTGAAGCCATAATAACACTTCGCATGTTGTTATTGTTGTTGTTACTATTCATTAACATCATCATCATGTTGTTATTGTTGTTGTTGTTTTGGAACATCATGGGATTTTCCGAAACGTTGAGTTGGAGTTTTTTAGAGCGGCGTTCGTGGAGTTTGAAGTTGTGTTTTTTTAGGCCCATTGGTGGTTCCATGGTGGTTGTTGGTGGAGGACGGTGGGCTTGGGCTTGGGCTGTTAGACGAGATGGGAGTGTGAGTGGGAGTTTTTGGGCTGATGGGTCTTGTGATGCTCCGGTTAGTTTTTGGACAACTTGTCGGAAATTTGATGGGTCTGCTTGTACAAAGGTTGTGTTTGGTTGTGTTGTTGGGTCGGATCCATATGTTGGTGAATGCATGGTAGAGAGAGAGAGAGAGATATTTTATTGTTGTTGCTTATGAGAGATGGGTAGTGGGGGTATTGAAGAGAGGAAGCGGGAAGAAAGGAATGAAGTATGGGGATTTATAGAGAGAGAGAGTAGGAGAGAGAGAGAGGGAGAGAGATTTGTGTGAAGATTTAGAAGAAGTGTTTGCTTTGCTTTATGACAATGTAGAGTGGCGTGTGTTGAAAGAGAGATATATATAAGGAGAAAAAATGAAAAGAGAAAGTGAAAACTTTTACCACCTTTCTCATTTTAGTAATTAAGCACTCAATTTTGTTATTTTTAAATTGTGATAAAGACATTGTACAAATTATTTAATCATGTCAAAGGGGTATGTATCATCTCTTTTTTAGAAAACTAATGTAGGTAAAGTTTTTCGGCATCTTATTTAGTGTGTATTTGGTTGTGCGGTGATAAAAATTAATTTTAGAATTGATTTTGATTTTATTAAAAGTGAGTTGAATGTCAATTAATTTATGTTTGGATACGCTAATATAAAAGTGATTATTATTAACTCATGATGTTTGGATAGCTACATTGAAATTGCTTTTTGGCGTGTAATTACCAAAATACACTTTTTAATATATGTTTAAAATTAAATCTACATCCCCAAACAACCTAACAATAAAGGACATTAGAGGCAATAGGTAAAAGAAACATTTGTGTCAGACAACTGCATCTAAAAGTGATTCAATTTGACGTAGAAGCTCCAAAATGAAGCTTCAGCTGGAATTGATTTTTAAGACTAAAATTGCTTTATGCCCATGCCACCCAAACAACATTTTAAGAGCAGCAACTCATGATTGAGGCAAGTAACGCACGTTTGATGCATTTAAACGTGTATCCAAACAATGGCTTAGTTAAGAGTATAATAAATTTGGGTCGATTATGAAACTAATCTCAATTGAGTGTTTGGTTTGTAGTTTAAAGTTTTTTGCCCTCTTCAAGAGTGTGTTATACAAGGATTAAAGTGCAATTCTTTCCTATATGAATTGGATCCTTTTCTATTTTCGTTAATTTCAACCAGTGATAATCATCTATCTCCTTTTTTTAATGTTTAGATTTCACTTAACACTAGTGTGACACGAGAGAATCCATTTTCGTATAGATATAGAACATGTAATTACCTCTTCAACACTCCATTGGTGTTTGACTTTAGAAGTTGCAAACACCAACTCACCACACTATTAGTTTGTAAATGAAAAAGGTAAGATCGATGGAAACTTTGGCTAAACAAAAGAGCATATTTTGTCTTGAAGCTTTTTCAAAAAAAATGGGGTAACTTTTTAGTGAGTGGAACTTGATATCTTTTCTTTTATGGTTGCAAGTAAAAATTCATTATCATGATTGAGAGTAAGCTGTGAGTATTACTCAAGTTTACTGCAAAAGGCGTACAAAAGCTTATTGATGGAAATCTTGTTAATTACAATTGCAGTCTCTTGGTTCAAATGGCTATAGTAGCTTGAGCTTTTAAATCATATGTTTAGAGTTCAAATCCGGATAATGAGAGTAGAGCTTTTTGGAAGGGAGTTATATATCCCTCAATCGATTCTCTATGTTATATACTCAAAATATTAGTCTTAATTATGGTTAATTATCAACCATGTAAGACAGCCTATAAATATATGTACACACACAATGATATGTTAGGCTAGACATTTGTTTTTAAATGGACCATGTCAATTTCTTTTTCAAAAACCTAATTAATTAATAGATCACCTACACCTATTATAAATCTCTAAGTTGAATTTGTGTTTTTTCATTACCTCTCCTCATATTCAACACCATTGAATTTGATGTGTGAATATATAAATAGTCGAGTACACACCCCTCACGTCCACTACTATTAAATTTAATTATTTTGCTATGTGCTATTCCGTTATCCCATTTTTAAGTAGATTGACCGCTATGCACCGTTATCTAGAATTTACTACAATGTTAACCAGTACCTCTGGGGCATTGATTAACATTGTAGTAAATGAGTCTTGTTAACTAGTGCTCCCGAGGTACTGGTTAAGGAGCCAAAAGAAGTAAAATTTTATTAAAAAGTAGTGTAATAATTAGTTGATCAAAAGTAACACTTTATATTTCCAAGACCCTAAACTATATTATACTATTTACTTTATCTAATTTTGGTCAAGTACTTTATGTTAAATCTATAGTATAAGACTTGTATTTTTTTTCCCAATATATAAGCCATGTTCCTACTCATCTTATTTCCATCCATAATTTGAGTCCATTAATGTAGGACAACTAAAGTAATTCAATTATAGTCTAAAATCTAATTAATTATCATCTTATGGCAATGCACATGCGGGGCAACTCTAATTTGGCTGCGTCTTTTGTATTTTCGTTTGAAACATGATTGCTAATAATGCAAATAATGGCAACTCTTTATCCATTAATGTTTTTCTTTCTTCTCTAAAAACCATTATATCCTCCCATGCACAACTACATTATTCAGAGACTAATATCCTAAATGATTGAGATTTATTTAAGGAGTCGACATCTCTTAATACACATTTTTCCATATTTACCGATCAAAAATCAAACTTAAAAAAAATGGTTAAGAGATGTAAATATTATCAATTGTGCATATCACTATATATAGTTTGACATTAGTGGTTTTACTTTTACTACTAGCAAGCACTTGAATGAACGAGTTGAATATTTTGAATGTAAAGAAGGGTAATGAATGAATATGAATGGAGTAAATAAGGGAAATTAGTGTAAGAAGGACTCAACGGTGGTCCAATTTGAATTTGAAAAAAGGAACAATAAATGATGCAAAGCTGGCATTGAATAATCAGTCCTGCGGGGTCAGCAGGGCATTGAAAAATAATGAACCAACAAAACAACAGAACAAGCCCCCTCTCTCTATCTATAGACATAGTACAAGAAAGAAAGAAAGAATCATCAATATAAACATTGAAAGGGAAAAGAGAAAAAAATAAGAGAAAAAGTGGTAAATTATATATCTATCTATCTGAAGGCACCGTCTGAGTTTGGTCAGAATCTGATCAGAAAAATCAAATTTTTGGCTAGCTTTGGACGTGAACAATTCTATTCTATTCATAAATTTTTCTGTCAGCTTATCACATGAATATTATGTTCATTTTTTGGGTACATAGTATTATGTTCATGTTTTTACTAAATATCATATTCAAATTTTAAAATTATGTGTTTGATTCTTATACGATTAGCATTGATTTTATAAAATTAGTTTTTTGTTGAAAATGAATTAAAGATAAATAATGGATATTTTGATGTCGTAAAAATAAAATTAACAATAAATTTTAGAAAAAAAATTATGTGTTCATGCAAAAGTTTTAAATCTCAATTTCTAGAATCAATTGACTTTGATTACTTCTCATTGATTTTTTAAGAGAGGTTTAAATCTATGGTTGAAGTTTGTTAACGTTTTACTCCCTTCGTCTTTATATGTAAGTATTTTCTCTCTCTAATAAAAGGATGCTTACAAATAAGGACGGAGAGAGTATTAGAAAACTTATATATCCTACAAATTAGAGTAATTGGCTTTTCGTATCCACGACAAACACTCAGGTCATCGCGAGAAGAAACATATTATTAATATTTTTAAGAAAAATGTTAATGTATCTAAAGATAGAATTAAAAAATAAATATTGTATTGAAAACATAAATTTTTCAACTTTTAAGATTATGAATACACAATTTTTAAGATTAAATTTATATCTCTCTCTGGTCACTATTATAAGCAAAAGTTAATTTTTTAGGTTTATTCAGTAAATTACGTATGTAAACTATATATAGACTACATACATAATTTATTAAATAAACCTAAAAAGTTAACTTTTGCTTATAATAATAACTGAAGAAATAGTAGTTTTTTATCTTATGCCCTAAACACACAGATTAGCGAAACTTATTTTTAAAATCACTTTGGTTGCTCATAAAAGTGAAACCAACAACAAATGTGGTATTGGTCAAGTGGAAGTAACTTGTCTCCATAAGGAGAAGAGACTTGGAGAATTTGCATTTGAATTCTAGTGGCATCACACACAAATTAAAAACCAAGTCAAAGTTATGAACATACTTTGATTGACTTATTATAAAAAAAAGCCTATTTACATTTTACTCTTCGGTCTGAAATATAAGAATTTTTTTTAAAGAAAGTTAATCAATTTTGTTTGATTATTTTTGTTAACATTCGGGAGAGAGTAAGTTAAAATAAATTTTAAAGATAAAATCTATTTTAAGCTTGTCATACCAAAATCAATATTTATAATCGTAAAATAACTTCTAAGAATTTTTTTATTAAAATTTTTAATGTTGAAAAAACTATTTATTACATAAAACTTAACATTAAAAAATTTCATTATGCCGTGTGATTTTGCCTCTCTTTTATTCTCTTATTCCAAGTCCAATTTTTTTTATTATAGTGTGCAAATCTAGTGGCACATTGGTGGGATGGGTAAATTTTCTCTTTCTGCGTATTTTCCTATAGCTTGCGTGAGGAATTGCACTTTGACATTGATGACAAAACTTTGTCTCAATTGATTCCTTAATTTTGTCTTTGTTCATTTTAGTTTTCTTTGCTTTACTCTTTCTTCCTTTCAAATTGCTTTGCTTGGATGGTTTTGATTATTCTCATTTCTGACCCCTTTTTGACATATTTAGTTTCTTTCTTGCCTTTACAGGAGTCTTCACAATTTTCAACTCGTTTACTATTAGGGACAATTCTACTTTTGGCTGCATCTGTATCCTAAGTTAACTACTTGACTTACATTAGACATATAGTTAGAAGATAAACATGCATTAGCTATTTAAATATAAGTCTTGCTAATAAGTGTTTTAAGAGTATTATTTAAATAACTCATAAAAAGAAAGTTTGTTTTAAAAATACAAGTTAAAAATATATAAAATCCATACTTACACGATTTTCATCGTAAAAGTTTACTTAAGAGCATTTATTAGCCTTTTTTCAAATATTCTAGAATTACTTTTAATATGTTTGAGGTTGTACATTTTACTTCATACGTTTCAAAATATAAGTTATTTTGCAAAAATAAATTGAACTCAACTATAAGTTGTTTTACTACAAAAATGAAAGACAAATTATAATTGTTTTTTACCATTAATTTCAAATAAGGACAAGTTTAATATTCTATATATAAACAAGTCATTCAAACACATGATATGCCTAAAATTGGGATTCAAAGACCAGATGTCCGTCAATGTAGCTATGTTGAAAAAACAAGGTTGGAAATTTCAAACAAATACTCAAAGCTTGGCTTCCCGTCTAATTAAAGCCATATATTTTTCTAATGGTGGTTTTTTATTTGTTTGTTAAAACTAGGACATATCCCAAACTATGAGTGGAGGAGCATTTTTAGTGTCGAGATTGTTGTACGATGACGGACTCGTTGGTGTATTAGTTCCGGCGACAACATTTGTTTTGTTAGGTGGTGAAACTAAAGTGGAAATGTTGGAAACTCACAATGGTTTGGAGTTTATTTAAGAGCATTTTGATAAAGTTTGTATGTTACAAGACAAAATACATAATAAATTTACATGTCTTGAAACTTGACGGAGAAAACTCAACTTACATGGGATCTTCCACTAGTAAAACTAGCAGAAAACAACCAACATTGGCACCAAAGTGGCTTGACTATGAAGATCTTGTCTGTTATACTCTAATTGAGAGCAAGGAAATATTCAAGAGTACAAATGACGTTTCGAGGTCGAAGAAGGTATGGTACGACTTGTGACATTACATAAGAATCCAAGGGTAATTGACGACAAGAGGATCTGCAAAAGGACAAAAATGATTACTCTGGTAGATAAAGAGATTATGGTGAAACTCGTGAAGCCATCTAAAAATTCTAGGGTAGTTTGATTCAAGATGAAGGAATGCATTCTCAGGGTTGAAAAGGCAAGGATGAAGCTTGTAGGAGTATAAAATGTAGATAAAAACATGTGGACCTGCATGTAAAAGGGTAATTGTTTTGAGATACATTAAACATTCATGATCATCTTGGAGAGTTGGAGGTAATAACACTCATTGATCAACTTGCGAGGCAGAGGTAATAACCCTCTTTGATAAACTTTGAGAGGTGGGGTTAAGAATACTCGAGATGGAGAAAACAACAAGATTATTGGTGGTTAAGTTGGTATCATTGTCGATTTAAAGGTAAGGTGGATAATTGTTGTGAGTACTTTCAAATTGCATTTGTGCATGTTCATAAGTTGGACATTGGATGTCCCTTGTTCGAACTGCGAGGCACCTAGCAAGGCATATTTCTAAAGCAATCTTAAAACCTGACCTCAATGCGAGGCACCTTTGGTAATGGCTCTTTGACCACGAGGAGGGTGGTGCAGGGTGCCAGGCGCCTAAACCAATTTTGAAGCTCATATTTAAGTCTTTGTGCATGGTTTTCGAGTATAGTTGGTGTAACTTGGAGAAATCTTATGAGATCAAAAGAGGAATTTTTTATGGGTTAAAAGTTGAGTGATTTTAGGTTAGATTTTTGGATTGGGAAATACATTCAAACACCTTAAATAATGAGATCTCGTTATAGAGGGTCTAAGCCATCTCTCTTGATTTCTGTTAGGATCTTCTTTTGAGTTGAGAGTTGAGAAAAATAGTATAAATTAGGGATTGCTCTTGGAGAGCTCTTGAAGCTAAATTGTTTTAAATTATTTGTATCTCTTATAAAGACTCATGAATAGTGCATCAAAGAGCTTAACTCTTTCCAACATGTAGGCTAATTTTTAGGCTAAACGGTAACCAAATCTTGATGTTGCTTGGACTATTTGGTTATTAGCTTTCTGTGATACTTGATCCATATATCATTGTTATTGGTATGGTTTAAATTTAGATTTACAACAAATTATTTTTGTTATTTCCTGAAATCAATTATCTCCAACTAGCATTTTATCTTCTCTCTATCCCAATGGCTCGTTTTAAGATATTTTTTTTCTCCTTGTTAACATATTTAATCAACACAACATTTCAAAAATATATATAAAAAATATTTCCACTAAATAAACGGGTTCTACATATCCTATCACACACCTTTATGTAGATAGAGGTTACAAATTATGTTGGGGAGTTAGCGGGCACCTAGAGTAACCAGAGACCAATTATCTATAACCACTAATGGGGACATTATATCCCACTTAAAATCTTAAGTATTTGTTATATGGTTTGTCTCTCTTGTATATGTACAACATTTAGTGTATTTGGTGTGACTAAAATTACTCATATTTGAGCTCGACATACATAATCTCATACTTGTGCATCTCTGTCAAGTGTGAGTCCGCCATGTCTTATATTTGATACATCATCTATTAAGTTGAACCAAGACTTTGATACCATTTGTTGGAGAGTCTGAGTAACATCAAAAACACAACAAACTCATGAAAACCAAGAGATCGGAAAATTGCATGAGTCTCTCACATTTTATATTTGCATCGCCATTACAACCAACAAAACACATCACCTAACTACATTACTGGAAAACTTTGGAAACCATGTCACAACCCAACAAATTATACCATATATTTTAAGAACTTAGTTATCCACCAATCATTCCATACCATTTTTGTTAAGTAGACACCTTTTTGAGATACCACAATTCCCAATTTCAGTACATCATGAGAGAACATAATTTCTTATCCACGCTAAAAGTTTCACAAATACAATCACACTTAGACTTTAGACTTCACTATTTTACTTCAAACACTTCATCTCTTTTAGGAAAAGATAAGGTGCCAAGAATATATGCTTCATGTTTCACTAAATTTAACAACACAATTTGAGCAAACAAAACAAAGAATAAATGAGAATAATATGTCTCAAAATTGCATGTGAATCATCCTACCTAATATAAATGGCTATATATATTATATGAACACTATGATATTTAATTAAACACCGACCACGTGTACATTTCACATGCTTCAGATCTGGTTATTCGATTTTTCTTGGCCCAATTGGAATTTTCTTGGCCCACTTAAGGAAACTTTAACCACCATTGCTAATTAAAATAAGTGAGTTATGTATTTGATATATAAAAAAGATAAGCTAGCATATTGTAAGTATTTATGGAAAATTGATAAAAATAAATAGCACCTTTCTTTCTGTAGTCAAAAGAGGCACTTATAGAAAGAAAGCCATCGTTTTCAATTCCATTATCCATTCTGTGTGTGAATGAAGCCAAGGGAACATTCAATCATAAGGGTTGTTTGTGGAGGACACTATGATTGCCAAAGAGACTGGGTGTAACTAGCTAGGAAAATATTAATGTGTAGTGGTGTGTTAACTAACAAAGAGACCCTAATTGTTCAATTTAATAATTTAATTAATTATATTTCATGTTCATACCAAACAAACCACTTGATTGAATTATATCTTGTTCAGTAAATACAACTCAGTTGATAGTTGCAGGAGTTGAGGTTCAAACTCTAAATTCTCTATTTCTTTATATTTAAAATGTGAAAACTACAACCACCAAATTACTTGACTAAAAATAATTATATCCCCAAGTCTCACTGTAGGTATTACATTTGAAAATATTTCTCCGATTTTTCTAACTTATTTGTCATTTTAAAATACTAACTAGATTTATTACTTTCGTGAATGATATCATCATTTAATTAAAAATATATCACCTATTCTAAGTGATATGAAGTTTTTAGTCTTAACACATTAGTTTACCATAGCACGTGATTAATTAGTGTAGCTAATCATTTTATTAAGTATGCACTATCTTAAAATTACATTTGTAATGAAACAAATAAAGTAATTGATTTCTCAAAAAGTAAAGTAATTGATAACCACTAGCCAATTTTTTTATTTGTTTTGTTGAAGAAGAACCACTAGCCAATTTTATGAATCAGTTATGTATGCACCCGTTCATACAAAAAAAAAATGTCATTTAAGGTGTATACACGTAAATTATAAATATCAATTTAAGATTTGTACACGTGACCATAAAAATAATTTTTATTTGATTGACTCAAATAACTCTTCCAAACTATCCATGTAATTAAACATTGTATAAGTAAATTAATTTTTTTTTTTGGCTACATATAAGTAAATTAAATTATGGATACGTATATAAAAGGTTACTTATAAAGAAAAAATTGGATGTAATTAATTATCTTAAACATACAAAGTATAAGTAATTAATTATCATTTGTAAAAAAAAAGTAATTAATTATCAAAAGTCAAAACACTAAATTAATCTTATTA
>Ga0099826_10001621_pt1 | contig 13759 bp, 19 predicted proteins | sample Mtrugardesep15_FD_76830 | JGI IMG/M metagenome (GOLD analysis project Ga0099826, IMG submission 76830) | Root nodule microbial communities of legume samples collected from California, USA - M. trunc garden sep15 | ecosystem: Host-associated > Plants > Roots > Nodule | place: USA: California... | reverse complement strand
ATCATGCTGTCTCTTTTGGATTCTATATATTTTTCTTGGCTCATTCTTGCTGGATGACACAGAACTTCAGCAATGGTCAACCTCTATAGTAAAAGAATAAATTTGAGAAAGCACATTGGGTGATAAGAATTGTAAATGATATCATTTCAATCTTCATTTCAAAGGAAGGTTATGTGCACGTAACCATAGTTGACATGCTTATTTCATTTCATTACATTTTTGTAGCCTATGAGCCACTATTTTTTTAACTCACCAGCCTGTATGCTTTCTAATATGCTTAAACCCCTTAAATGAGGACCATCTTGAAATATCAAAAGCTAGAAACCCAATTCCAAAAGACAAGAACAACTTGAAGAGATCTACTCAATCTGTTTTGCTTTGTATTTCAATTTAGATTTAGATGATTTCATGTAAAAATGTATACTTTGTAAGAAACATATTTTCTATTTCAATGAAAAGATGATAGTTACGGCAATATGTAGCACCGATACATCACATTGAAATCATGTTCAGTATTTGTTGCCGACATGACACTATTACATGTGGATTCATTCAATTATTTAATTTCATCAAATTGTCACCGGCTATGAAGCACAGATACGCACATAGACATAGACATGGGACACGACATGGACATTGACACACCAACACCACTAATAATTTGAGAAAACCGCATAATCATGTGTCGGTGTTGGACACTAACGCGTGTCCAACACCGGGACACTCCTAATCCGAGGAGTGTCCGTGCTTCATAGGCTACCGGTGTCAACGTGTCCTTGTCGTGTTCGGGTCCGTGTAAGTGCTTCTAAGTTATTGAGTTATCTTTACCAATGAAGAATAGATGGAAGTCGCAAAAACATTTTAATTGAAATTAGGTCAACACATAAGATATGTTAAATTGAAACGGAACCTATTAAATCTATTTTAGCAAAGCTTAACTAAGATCAAAACAGAACTATTGCTTGTTAGAGGAAGCAACATCTCGTGCAAAACATATTCTAGTGTTTTGGCTGTTCTGTCATATGAAAATATGTGCTGCTTAATATAGTACCAATGTATGTATAAATAGAATATCGTGTTGCATGTTGTGTTCGATCTTTGTACGACTGCATATGCAACAAGCAAGCTGTGTTAATCTGGCGATGTTGAACTAAGATGGCAGCAAATTCAAGCACATGAGTAACCCAATTTCAGTGGGTACAATACAAAATTTATAAGTTTGAAGGGAAGACATTTAAATCCAATGGTTAGAGAGATTTTAGAGAAAGGTTTCGGCAAACCCTATGAAGAAGAAAAACAGATAGAAAAAGATCATCTACTCAATTAAAAAGTTTAGTTTTTAGTAAGTCAGAATGTAGAACTGCTTGATCTTGAAAAAAAATTCCATGCTATGACAGCAAAGGAAGCTTGGGAAATTATGCTCAATACAATGTAAAGATCAAAGTATTGGCAGACCATTGATTTGTATAAGCCTATATTGTTCAAACCATCAAATTCAGTAGTAGTAAATTCAGTAGTAGTAAATTCCTCCCAGTCATGAATGCGTGCAGACCAAGTTAGTTGAAGTTCCCTTAAGTTTTCGAACACGGGAAGGTTTTTGTCAAATGAATTGATTTCTTTAATGGAAAGACTTCGTTCTATCTGCACAGACACAACACAAAAAAGATAATACATACATCTTATAAATACAGATATCAAACATCACATAATTTAATATTGATTATAAAAAAAGATGCATCATTATCACATATCATACCCATACACTTAGAAATTTGACATTATAGACTGCTCTGAACGGAAAACTAAATAAAGATATACGAGCCCGAGTCAACTTGGATAAGTGTTTAAAGTACCCTCCCACTGGAACACCGGCATTTGCTTCTACAATTGTACCATTAGCTTTGATTCCATGTATACTCAAATATTCCAATTTGGACACCCGAAAAGAAGTTTAATGAAATCCTCCGTATCTTTGAAAAAAATTTGAAACATAATCAAGGTTTCGAGCAAAGGAAGATCAACGGAACAGTGAAGCATAGAGCCTACACTTATCCTCCTCAAATGCAGATGCACAAGTGTTTTACAGCAGAAAATGCTAGGTGCCAACGGAACATTGAACAAGAGTAGATTGAGATCCTCCACGCCACGTCGTTTTGCTGCTTCGAGCCAGTCATCAGGCTCATCCTCCCAGAGTTGAGACCGACACCTGAGATCAAGAGATTTGAGAGTAAGGTTTTGAGCACGCGGAGACAACATAACTTTGTCCATAAATCGACGGAAGTAAATCAACTTAATGAAAAGTTGCTTTTGCATGAGATCGACTAAATTTTACATCAAATTAAGTTGAGAATGAAGCAGTGTTTTTGGCGCAGCATCAAAATGACCAAGAGGGACACAATGACGATTTACTTATTGAGAATGAATTATATGGAGGACATGATTAGTGGAAAGAACTTCAATACTTCTTAAGCAGTTTGGTCTAATCCTAATGTTGGTCGTGACATAAAAATCATTATTAGTGGTAAAGATATTGCAACCTTTGTGAATTGTGATTAATCCAGCTCCTATGCATCCTAATATCATTCATTATATGAGAGTACTTTTCAAGTTTTGGAGGGATAGTGGTGAGGACGACCAAAAGAATTGAGGGCTCTCCATTGGATTTGGGTGACGAGTATGACAAATGGTCATAACCTATAAAAGTCTCACTCGCATTCTGCAAAATATATACGGATATTCCCAATGGTCCATGGTTGTTGAGGTCTTTTTTGTCGATCAGAGACACAATAGGATTCGTAAAAATACTCGGGAGATAAGAACGAGTAAGAAAAACTGTAACTATCCATTGATGTGACAAACAAACCTTTATAATGTTAACAGTTTGAAGTTTGGGACAATTCTGTAGCATTTTCACTACCTCATCCCAGTCATTAATGCCTCGAAACCACCAAGAAAGTTGGAGTTCGGTTAGGTTTTCAAACACGAGAAATATTATACAAACACACATCTTATAAATACAGACAATCAAGCATCACATATAATATTATATTTATATTTATTTATTATAAAAGAAATGCATCATTATATACACTTAAATACTTAGCCTGATAAACTGCTCTTATTGGAATATTTAATAAACCGAAATGATCCATGATCAACTTAGATAAGTTTACTCCCACTGGAACACTGGCATTTGCTTCAACAATTGGAACATTAGCATATACACCATGTATATTCAAAGATTCCAATTTGGGACACCCAAAAAGAAGTTTCATGAAATCCTTCATATCTTCGAAACAAATGTGTAACATACCCAGCTTTTGGAGCAAAGGAAGATCAACGGAACAATGAAGCATAGAACCTACACTTATGGTCATCAAATTCAGATGCACAAGTGTTTTACAGCAGAAAATGGTAGGTGCCAATGGAACATTGGACAAGAGTAGATTGAGACCTCACACGCCACGTTGTTTTGCTGCTTCGAGCCAATTGTCGAAACTCTAACAGCCGTCCGCCTCATCCTCCCAGAATTTAGACAGACACTTAAGAGAAAGATATTTAAGGGTTAGGCGTTGAGTGCATGGAGACAACATAACTTTGTCCATAAATCGACGGAAGTAAATCCAGTCCTCAGAGTTGTTGACGCCTTCATCATTGATGTCGAGACTGGAGCGTGAGTGGCATAATGAGATCCATCTTTTCGAAAGAACAGCGGTTCTAAAAGCGTCTTTGCATGGAAGCAAAGAGAGAATGTGAGTTAGTATCTTGTCAGGGAAGTCGTTGAGAGTATCAACCTTAGCCGACATTTTTTTCCTCTTACTATATTCTTTTTCCATCGAATGGCTTCTACAGATAACAAGCGATCTATTGAGGTGAGGTAGAATTGGTTAAAATTGTGGATGCTGTGAAGAAGGTTTTTGAAGAGAAAATCAAATAAGAACGTTGTAGAATAAGAAGGAGAGAAAAACGGTATTTATGTTAGTAAGTTTTGAAATTCTGAGAGATCTTTAAGCTTTGATTCCGTCAAATCAGCCTTACAAAATGGGGAAAACTTATTCCTCATCCTATAATAATTACAACATCCAAACCCAGTCAGGAAGAAAGAAAAAATATACACATTAAGCATTATAACATCCTTTTAATGTGAACATCCTGTAAATTGTAAATTTCATAAAACCAATTGATAATAAAATATACACATAAAATTAAGCAGTTTGGTTTAATCCTAATGGTGGTCCTATGCATCCTAATGTCATTCATTATATGGAAGTACTTTTCAAGCTTTGGATCGGTTTAAGGGCACCAAAGCATTTGCCTAATACATTCAAAAAAAAGAAAAATTTGGTACTTAATAAAAAAGCCATTCTCAGTGCCAACACATACAAAGGTCCAAATGCATTTTGTACCCTATAGTTTCTTGAAAACATTTTTCTTTTTCTCTTGACGGAGTATATGGAATGCAACTTCAGCAAAATGAGAAGTATGTCTACCTTGGAGGTGAAAGTTGGAGATCATATCATATCTCAAGTTACACGGTTTAAATATCTTGGGTCCATAGTACAAAATGACAGAAAAATAGAAGCAGATGTAAGTCATCACATTCAAGCTGGGTGGTTGAAATGGTGAAGAGCCTCCGGGGTTCTGTGCGATAAGAAAGTACCACTTAAGTTGAAAGGAAAGTTCTATCGGACAGCAGTTAGACAGACATTGTTATATGGTACGAAGTGTTGGGCGGTTAAGAGTTAACACGAGAAACAAGTAAGTGTAGCAGAGATGAGAATGTTGCGTTGGATGAGTGGTAAGACTAAACATAATAGGATTGGGAATGACACCATTAGAGAGAGAGTGGGGGTAACACCTATAGTAGAAAAGTTGGTAGAAAATAGGCTTAGATGGTTTGGACATGTTGAGAGAAGACATCAAATTTCACTTCAATTAATATTGGTTAATTTATCATTTTCAATTGATTTATAAATAAAATTTCACGTAGATGTCGTTGTAAGAAGAGTAGATCAAATGGAGGATAGTCATTTTAAAAGAGGTAGAGAAAGACCTAAGAAAACTATTAGAGAAACCATTATGAAGGATTTAGAGGTCAATGAGTTGGACTCAAATTTGGTTTATGATAGAACACTATGACGTAATTTGATCCATGTAACCGACCCCACTTAGTCGGATAAGGCTTGGTTGTTGTTGTGTCTTGAAGATACGTTATGTCATTTTCACGATCTTCTATTTCTTTCTTCAATTGAATGATTTTTACTTTTAAACTTGGTTCCTTCTGTTGTGCTTAATCCAAAATAAAAATAAAAATGTAGCCTTCTAATTTAACTTCTGGGTTTTAGGGTTTAGAAAACTTCCAATCTAATTTAAATTCATACGATGTGTTATATGAAGAAAAGGATAGCTGCATAGACCAATTTAATGTCCTTCACTCACTGTACATACTACATTCTTCTAAGTGTTACACCAACATTTAGTGTCACAATATAGAAAATATTGCAGCCCAGATTGGCACCACCAACACAGTACATCACATTGTCATTTCCTCCATGGTTTGAACCTTAACCAAGATTCTGTTAAGAGCAAATATTGCAGCCGAGATTTTCAGCTGCCATTCCGGTCACACCTCGGCAAAGTTGCAGTGATCATCCTTTTGTTTCTATTTTGCCGATATTAAATGAAATGACCACTGCAATGACCTCTGCCGAGAATACATTAAACTACATGACCAGGCTATCTCCTACCAAGGGGAATGTAACTCTTATCAACTAAAGTCTTCTCTTCTTTGAATGGTTGGGTAGAGGGATCAGAGAGACTTGGTACTCTAGAAACACTGCCCTTCCCTCTCTTGGCATTTGGACCCACCACCTCTATCATGTATTTCCACCCATCAATTGGCCTTCTCCGGCTAAATATGTGTGTCTTGATAAAACTAGCAATCTGCATACAAGTTTTATAAAGTTATAAATGATTTCCAAACACAATATAATGCTTAATAAGTAAAATTTTAATCCTGTCTTTTAATAAGCACCTGAAATTTGCTATACGCAATTCGCCGCTCAAATTCCTGCATAAGTATATCTTCTTCTCTTTGGGACATCTCCCATATATTTCCATCTTGATTTTTCGATATTGTTTCCCACCCATCAGGCATGTTTTTGAATTCAGAAGTTGGATCTTTTGCGTTGTTCAGATCATTATTGTGGGAGTCAAAAATACTGCAGTTGACAAGAGGATTAGGTACAAGATACATTAATATTAAAGCAGGTTTGACAATTGACAACATTTTATATGCAATAGGGTACAACTATGATGCCGTGAGATAGTAATATACACATTGATAAAACAAATTACTCAAAATTCATGAAATATTCATAATTAGAACGAAAAGTCACGCATATATTAAGCAAAACATACTTGAAAATACCAACAAAATTCAAAGAAACAAACAGGGAGACAGAAACAGAGGGGCTCCAAAACAGTCATAGCCTCCAAACAAAGGAGGGGATGGCAGTGGTTCAAGACGGCTGGGACTGAGTCCCCAGCATCTGGTTTGCAATTCACAGCAGAGGTGATTGAAAGAGAAAGAAAAAGGGAAAGTGAAGAATTGAGAGGGTGTGGTCCTTCACACTGAAGAGAAGACTTGGAAATAGTTTTTACCGTGATAAAATAATAAAATACCCCTTGTAATGACTCAATTTTACAGGTAATTCTGGGGTTTTCTTAACACCAACAGTATCACTATGTGGGGGAAAAAGAACATTTGCAAAAAGCAACGCGATGCTGCAACACGAACGCAACCCGGTGGCCGCAACTTGCTTCTGGAACGTGACACTGTGCCTAGGGGCCGCCAGCCACTGCAATGTGACATGGCAGTGCGACGGCGGTGGCATTTTCCGTGATTGACAAGATAGATTAATTTCAATCCAAGGTCTATATTCTAATAATTCTATATAGCACATCATGTCATGGACCTACATCTATGTCGGTGTGTGTTTGTGCGAGAAAATATTATATATCTAAGAAAAAATACATAATCAAAATCATCAGCTAATACCTTAACATATATACAGATTAAATCAGTACAATTTCTTCATAGATTGTCATTTCCTACCTTTGCTACCCTTTCTCAACAACTATCAGAATGCAATACAAAGACAGTATTGATGGCATTTAAAATGAAAAGGCATATGCTAGGCATAAAACCAATCCTCAACTTTCACAAAAAGCATAAACTACAAGATGAGGCAGTCATTGACACAGCTTCAGCACTTTCATAATCAAGTGGTTAAGAAATAAGAACTCAATCTTTGTAATCACATTCCTTCAACATTAAAGTGAAAATAGATTAAAATAAATAAAATAAAAAATCCAACTTCAACACTAGTAGAGTGTGCTACAACTCAAGCCTAAAACACAATTGCACAAAAAAGCATGTTAGAAATATAAAAATCAATCTTGAGCATTATCCTAAAACTAGATATATTAGCAGAGTTAGTCAATAATCATAGCACACAATGGAATAAAAACATAACAGATGATCAATCAGTAATAACCAAGACGACCAAATACATAATGTTCCTCGCACATCTTCTCTACACATGACACATTTTGATTTATTAGACATGCTAATTATCAAGGTCCAAAAATATCAAGTGTGTGATTATTAGAAAGTTTTTAGATCACAGTTTTGTGATTTTGCATAGATGAACATTTAGAGAATTTGTTAGAAAAGAATGCTGAATTCTTCATCTAAACTTTGATTGAATGAAATTCAGTTTCAGTTATATTTACAATTGAGACAGTCTATTTATAGATTTGTTCATCACAAGCTATAGTCTGTTTAGGAAGTGCAGGTAAGTGACAAATGTCAGTCAGTTGCTTCAGTTACAGGTCAAGCTATTCTGTAACCTAGCCTCTATTAGTGATCTGTTTCAAGGTGGAGATTACCAAAATTTAATTTTCATCCACTCAAATATACCTTCGGAAAAATATATTGCTTGGTTACAGTTTGATGAGTCAAAATTGATTTTGAATCGAAACCTCAACTTAACTAGAAGTGATGAAAAGTTGCTTTTATGTTAGGTTGACTATGTTTTACATTAAACATGCTTTAAAATTAAAAACCTCCAAGTATAAATTAAAATCACTACACTTTGAATTCAATTTTAACTAAATCAAGTTCACATGATCAAGTTCATTCAAAATCACGTCCAAATACATTAAAAGCCTCCAAATTTTAAACTCTACCCGAGAAACACAAGCCAAAGATTATGAACAATACGTGTTGGGCTTAAAATTCAGAGCATTTAGGATCAGTATAGGTTATGTAGTACTGAAACTTCAGATTGAAGTGGTGTCCCACATGTCTCAACACCAACGAGTCATTACATTCGATCATTTTTCAAATTAAGAGCATCACATCATGCATCAATCAATTAACCAACTATGGCCCTATTTTTATAAACATCTTAATTAAGCATTTATGCTATAAGTGTTTGTTATACAAGCACTAGATATAAGTTAATCTGAAAACAACCTATAGACATGTCATAAGCTGTTTCCGTGAGCTATACTAAACACTCTCACAAAGTGCTTGTGTTAGTAGATAAGTCAATAGAAAGAGCTTTATGAGCCAGTTTGGATTGACTTATTTGAACTTATCTACTGACATAATCACTTGTGACAGAGAGAACTTATGAAAACATATAATAACATATTTATAAGTCACTGGCTAGCAGAATCACATACGTGTCAGTTTCTGGCGGTCGTGCTTTATAGAAAGTATGATCCAATTTAAGAGGATCACATCATGCTTCAATCAATTAACAAACTATGGCCATGTTTGCATAAATAGTTTAATCAAGCACGCTTATAGCATAAGTTCTTGTCATATAAACGCAAGTGTATACGTTATTTCTTAAAAAAAAGTCAAATTGTTTCCATATAAACTATCTTAAAGAACTTATAGAAATAATCTGAAAACAACTTATAGACATCTCATAAGCTGTTTCCATGAGCTATCCTAAACACTCTCACAAAGTGCTTATGTTAGTAGACAAGTCAATCAAAAGAGCTCTAAGAGCCTCTTTGGATTGACTTATTTCAACTTCTCTACTGGCATAAACACTTGTGACGCTGACAGAACTAATGGAAACAACTTATGACATGTTCATAATCAGTTTTCAGCTTATTTCCATAACCCCTCCAGGATAACTTATGAAAACCACTTATATAGATTATACAAAAACAGTTTGACTTCATTTAATCTTGTGCTATAGAAATAGCTTATTCCTAAGCACTTATGTGCTATAAGCTGCAAAACAGATGTTACAAATCGCACAAACACGCACGGATACATGTAATTGCATTGAATTATCTCATTTTCTGAAATTATTGTCTGTGTCAACGTGTCAGTGTCCGGTGCTTCATTTACAAGTGATTATCCAAACAGAGCATAAAATAAAACAGTAAGACAAAGAGAGAGAAACATACTCAGAACAACTATCAAGCAATTTCTGAATATCATCATCACCATCACCACCACCACACCCTCCCAATTTCGCCTCCTCAAGTTTCTCAATCTCCTTACTCCAAAGCCCAGCATGCAACTTCTGTTTCTTCAACCTATAATCCTTCTTAATATTCTCCAAACTATAAATCCCACCTTTCACATTCTCCTCCTCAACCTTCTCCTTCTTCAACCCTTTCCTCCTTTCATTCCAATTCTCATTCATCTCTTCAACAAACGCCTTCGTCTCCGCGTCCGCCACTTCTTCCGAAGCGAAATTCACGTCGCCTTCCCATTGTGCTCGTGTCTTTGGTGTTAAGTCTTGTGGTAGCCACGCTGATTCCCATGCTTCGTTCCATTCGTCTTCGCCGCTTCGAGGATTGCGAGATGAGAATTGACGGATTATTGTTGGGGGTTTTCTGGTGGAGAAGAGTGATTTGAATTGGTTTGATGTTGTTGTTGTTGCTGTTGTTGTGATTCTTCGAAAGATTTGCATTTTTTTTTGTTATGAAGGTGAGAAATGTAGCTGCACTGTCTTGCTCTTTTGTCTGGGGAACAAGATGATATATCAAAAGAGAATTGCTCTTTAACCAATGGAAATTACTCGCTCCCAACTGAAAAGACTAAAATATCTCTGTGTGAGTTAAGTCACCCTACGTGTGTAAAAATCACATTGAATCCCAACTTGAGTTCACTTATGTTGATTTTATGACAAAGATGCAAACATGAAAAGAGAATAGAGTTTGAGACTCCAATGGCGTGATAACTATGCTCCATGATCTCTTATCACACACACTCAACAACCAAGCATTTTCTTTGATTCTAGTTTCTCTCACCTCTCACAATTCTAAAATGAGAAATGATAACCAAATGCAAATTATTTGACACAAATACAACACCATGGGCAATTTTGACATTTCAACATCAAAGCAGGGGTAATTTTGTAAAAGCACAACATAACCTCTACCTTCTTCTTTTCGGTTTCTCGTTTCTCTCTCAGACCAACCATGTTCTCACTCTTCTCTTTTCTCTCTCATCGCTGCCAGGCACTGGCCACCACCACTGTTCTCCACCACATCGTCCTTACCACTACCATATCATCGCCGTCCCTTCAATTCTTTCACCGCAACCAACGACTTCATGTCGCCGGTGACCTTCACTTTTCCCTTGCACCGCCGGCGACCTCCGCATCTCCTCACACCGCCGTGAATCAGTTCGGATCACCACCACTGAATCATCATTTAAAAAACTCCTAGATCTATTCAGACTCCGATTAGAGAAAACTGATCTCAGATCTGTCCTCACCGCTAGACTCCGACGACGTGGTTAGTGAGAGAAGTGGCGACGCCGGTGGAACTGAGAGAACCGGCGAAAGAGACGTTGCAGATAAGAGAGAAGGATGATAGAGAGAGGTGGTGTTGATGGACAGAAGGAAATGAAAAAAAAATGTATAAAGCTACAGTGTTGTACAATGTCTGTATTGTTTCTGATTTTTTGTGTTGAGTTATCATTTATGTTCTAAAATCTTCCCTCATCGACAGAAAAAACACAATCTGAAAAAAATTGTGGGTATAATAATATTTTCAATTTATTGACTATATGAAAGTGAAACAATTTATCAAGTACCAACAAACAAATTTGTTTGCTAAATTAATTATCCACACACAACCCTTTCTCTGATACTCTTTCTCTTGTTGAACAATAAGACATTAATTTGATTTTTCTTCATCTTGCTTTTTTTTTTTGTTATGATTCTTGATGACTCTTGTCTCTTCATAAGTTCCTTTTTATATTGGTGGTGATCTCCAAAGTTAATTTTAATTATTTTTTTTTGTTGACAAAGTTGGTTAATTTTTAATTGTTCACTCAAAGATATTTTTTTAATCTTCATCGAGTTCTTAAAAAAACACTGTAGAACAAACTAAAATCAAAATTTTGAGTTTTTTTATTTGTTTGGATTTAAGTTTCAGTCCAATGAATTAAATTGCCTTGTTTGTTTTCTTTGTTTCGAATCCGGTTTTAGAACACAGGGTAACTCAAGCCATAAGTATGTATACAGTGGAGGAGGAGAGATAAACGTAGTTGGACTTGGAGTACCTTTTTGCTTTATGATCTGTCTAACAGTAGTGTGCAGTTTGTCTTGGTTGAAAATGCAAGCCACATGAAGCTTTTGCATGAAAGAAAACCAACGTGAGTTAACTCACGTTGGGATTCTATGTGATTTTTCCAGTGTGACTTAGGTCACGCAAAATTTTATACGGGCATGAGTTAACTCACGTAGGGGTAAAATTGTCATTTCAGTTGGGAATGAGCAAAAACTGTTGGGTAAAGAGCAGTTCTCATATCAAAATTGTATGGGCCTTAAAATGGATGGGCTTGAAACAATCATGCTAGATCAGAAGTTATACTTGATACCCTTATTTTTATACTTTTCATCCCCCACACACACTTCGCGTGGCAGTTCAACACTTTTTCAGTTTTATTGAGAAAACACTCCTTTTGCTTCTGCTTCCAACAAACAGTAAGCCTTCTTTCATATATATGTTCTCTTCATCGTTTGTTTGTTCTTTTTCAACTTTTTATGAGTTTGTTGTCTTAATTGTTTATCAAAATCATTGATTAAGGTTCGCTAGGTTTTTCAAAGGTTTTATGGGTTAGCGGGTGATGACAGGTCATCTTACGTTATTCTTAGCATGTTTTTCAGTTATTTTCAGTAGGATTTAGCAGCAAAAAGGAAGAGTATTAGAACAATTTCCTATGATTTTGTGACTTTTGTAATGTTTTCTATATTTGAGTCCGTAATTCTAGTTTTCCTGAAACACAACAATTTTAGGAGATTTTTGAAGTAATTCACGAAGAAATCATGCAAATCGGCAAATCAAGAACAACTAAAGAATTGTGAAGGTTTGGGAAGACCAAGAATGAAGAATCAAGAGGCCTCAGAAGACTTATAAATGGGAGGAATTATGTTCCCAAAGTTCTGAGGCAAATTATTTGAAGACGAAGACCTAAAAACGACGAAAAATTGGATATTTGGGCCCATGAAAGACTACCATGCGCCTAGGGCATGGAAAAATTCCCAGGGCATGGATTTTACAAACCATGCTCCTAGAGCATTTACCATGCGCCTAGGGCATGCAAATTTCTCTACTCACATACGCCTTGGGCAGTTGGTATGCGCCCCGCACATGCAAAAATGAGGGGCGCAACAGTCTTTTCTTGCTTCCGTGTTGGGTACAACCTGCACTTTTAGCCCAAACTCAGGTAGAAACTCTCACTATAAATACTAGCCTTCCTCATTCATAATTTCTCGTTTAGTACTGTGGCAATTCAAGAGGAAGGCAAATTTGGAGCTTCTTGAGTGTTTATATCTTCTCCTTGATTTTCTAGGGTATGTTTTTATCTTTAGTAATTTGTTTTTAGTTACCATGTGTAACTAAATCTTTTTAGGTTAGAGTTCTAAGATGAACCTCTGTTTATTTTTGTTGTATATTTATTTAATGGAGAATGCTTAGTAGTGTTCTTAGGGCATTGGTTAAGCAACCAAAACAAGTATTTTTTCATAAAAAGTGATGTAATTATTACTTAATCAAAAGTCAAAACTTATATTTTCAAGACAAAGTTTCTATTCATAGTTTCCCTAACCATTGCCCTGAGGGCACCGCTTAGCAAGACCCTTATTTAATTTAATGTCGTTTATATTTTATTTACTTTTTGTGCACTCTTAAGTTTTATTAGGAAATTCCTTAGTTTATTTCTGTGACAGGTGCAACCCTAGATTAGGTACTTAGGTTATGACAGGGCCTAATATTTATATCATTTTACTGATAACTATTTGTCTCGGAAGTAAGTGATTATTAACTAGCGAAAGATACCGAAAGATAGTTGACACTAGTTGTAGGTACTTAGGAGGTGACATTACTAAGACTGAGTGGTGCTCTACTGAACCTAGGATGTAACTGGTTAGTAATTAGGGAAACAAGTGCCTAGCTAAAGGAAATAAGATGTAGCCTAATAGAACCATTCTCATAAACCCTTAGTAAGGTAGACGTAGATTATGGTTGCCCGTTTGTAGAACTACTAAGTAAGTGAGAAAGGGTGTGCTATAAGTGTCCTAAGCTTCATAGATGGGCCGACCTAAGGGAACCTTGGCCTTCATTGCCTTGGGAAACACTAGAACGCCAATTTAAGTTTATGTTTCAATTACCTTTGAATTAGCAAGACCCCACACGTAAGGATCACCGT
>Ga0099826_10001620_pt1 | contig 13763 bp, 8 predicted proteins | sample Mtrugardesep15_FD_76830 | JGI IMG/M metagenome (GOLD analysis project Ga0099826, IMG submission 76830) | Root nodule microbial communities of legume samples collected from California, USA - M. trunc garden sep15 | ecosystem: Host-associated > Plants > Roots > Nodule | place: USA: California... | reverse complement strand
TGGTTGAATTGATGAAGAAGGATTTGGGTTCATCATCCATCCCGCTAAAGCATTAACATTAGCAGCTGTTGGGGCTGGTTGAAATGGCTGCACGTACATAAATAACAAAACATATTGTCCCAATATAATTATTAGATAACCAAGAGTCTCAACTGAATTTCCAGAAAACTGAACACGAAAAAGGGACTCACTCCAGCATGTACTCCAAGCGGAACAAAAGATGAAGGCTTTGCAACAGCTGTGACAGGAAGATTGACAGGAGTAGGTGCACGAGCTCCATTTGAGGTTGAGCATGTGTGGTCGATGAATAGACTTTTTATATCAGGATTTGGCCTTGGGTTCTTGCACAGCTGGTGCTGCCAGTTCAAACTGAATAACAAACATGAATGAGAGTTAAAACAGTAAGTGAATTGCACGAACATTGTATATTTCATCCCATCAAAAGTAAAAGGTGAACCAGCAACCTTACCTTTGATTAATCAGTGTTCGTAACCGTGAGGCCTTCAATGAAGGGAATACAAGCTTATCTCGAAAGAGGGGATTCGCTTCTATCAGTTTCTTAAGCTCCGAGAGCATTATGTTTCTAGCCGATTTGGTATCACCATACTTCGACAATTGTTCATTTTCCCTGCATTTAACCAAAAGCCCGTGTTTAAAAGAAATAGTAAAATCCACTTATCAGATTTCATAACTCAAACCAAAGTACCTGAAGTTGTCAAGGGTTAAAAGATGAGTGATTTCTTTGAATAATTCTTCATTAAATGCTGAAAAAACTTTTAAATCCTTCACCAATATCTCAACAGCCTTCACTTTGTCATTCCTGATCACAAACAAGAAAAATTCAGCAACAGAAAGTAGATAACAAAAAGAACAACAAACCCCTGATGATTAAAAAAAGGTTAACATATGATTTTAGTCCCCGTAAGTTTTTTTATTTAGATTCTGTCCACCAAATTCAAAAACCGTTGCTTTTAGTCTCTGATGTCATTCATGGCCCAATAAAATCACGCCGTGTGGCCCCAGCAAGCTAACATCACGACTAAAAACAAGAATTTTTAAATTTTCCGGACTGAATTCGAACAAACAAACAAACAAAAAAAATTGACATTTGTACGACTATTTTGTGACGACTTTTAAACAACTCTCTCATTGTGTTTTTCCTCTCTCTCTATTGTTTCTGGTGTTTGTGACAATACCTACATTTCTTTGTATATGTTTTGCTGTCCCAAAAATGGTTGTTCAGATACATACCTCACAAAAAAAAAATACATGGGCTAAAACAAAAGAATGCTATAATTACAGGTTTAAAATTAAAATAAAATAAAAATAAAAACCTGTCAAGGGCTTCTAGATACTTCTGCTTCCTAATCTCAAAGAATGTTTTCATTGAGTATCTATTATCATCAACTTTGATAAACCCAGAAAGATACTTCTCAATCTCATCCCATTCTCCAGCTAGAGCTTTCTCTTCAAAATACTTCATATTGAACAGAAAACCAGATTCTTGCTCCAACCTGTAATCCAATACACAACAACCACATTCCCGATTTCACATAATCATCACAGCAAAATAAAATAACAAAACAGAAATTGAGAAATTGAAGACTGAATTACTTGTGAACAGTTTCTTTGAATTTCTCTTCTTCAAGAAATTGAAGAATCAAGAACACCAATTCTCTACTCAAAGATGTCATCTTTTCTTCACCCCACAACACTTATACAGAGATTTTGGAATTAGGGTAAGAAAATTGAACAGAAATTGATGGGTTTTATAAGAAGAACAAGAATTGTTATGTTTCCTGAAAACGATGTCGTTTGAGGTTGTTGTACGAAAGGCACAAAAACGGTTTCTAGGGTTTGGGTTCTATGGTGGGGTGAAAGGTTTGTGTTGAAACAGAAAAGTATAGAACAGTTTATGTAAGAAAAAAGATAAAGTATTTAAAGAACCAAGGAGAGAGAAATAAAGAGTGTTTGTGTGAATTTATGTATGACTCACTTTTCTCGATGCGTTTTTGCAGGGTCTTTGTTACACTACAGTTATTATCACCGACTTATCACTGATAAGTGAACGTACTTATTATATGTTGATGTGATAGGTTAGTGTGATTATTGCTTCGGGAGAAAGGTAAGATTGACACGTTAGTTGAATTTATGCTGCGACTCAGACGCGTGAAGCATATGATGTCACGTCACGTACTTTTGCAGAATTATTAGCCTCTTTTTTCTAACCTTTTTGTTTTTGCTAACATTTGTTTTACAAATCAAATCCTCTCTTATTAGCAGTACAAAAAAATTTATTTAGAAATCTATAATCTCTCTTGAATTATATTAGGATGGTAAACAAAAATATTTATAAAGTTTAACGTATGTGGTCTGAATTTTAGATTAGATTTTCATTTTTAATTTCGTTTTAGAAAGAGGATCTTTTATGCATATGGAATATCAAGATTTGATTTTTTATTTTGTAATTTTTTTCCGATCTTGCTAATGGATTCCAAAAATAGTGATTTTGCATTAATTTTGTTCGTCCTTGCGAACAGATTCCATAAGCGACGATTTTGCATTAATATTTTTGACTTTTTTTTTAGGGAATATTTTTGACTTTTGATTCATCGAATTACAATTTTTAAAACAACATTATTATCATGCCGGCATTCTCCTTTTTTCTTTTATTCAAATGATCTTATTTATAATTTTATTTGTTTTGAGTAGATAGATGAAATAAAAATAATTATTTTAAACTCATATGAGTCGAGGTTCGAATTTTGAATATGGTGTCCTACTTAACAATTTTGATAATTTTGACGTTTTTATAAATTAAGTTAGGAATATTTAAGGATTTTTTTATAGTTAACTAATTAAATTTATTTATTTACATATTTGATATAATTGTAGTTTAAATTTTAGGGAAATATTAATATTACCTTAAGCACACATGTTAATAAATTCAATATAGAGATAGTATCTCGATGTTCATGTATTTAATTGCAAAAAACATGTATAGTTTATTTTTTTAATAGAAAATTCTAAGGTAATCATGACTTAAAAATAAATATAAAAATGTTTAATTGTCATGTTTCATCGCCCTATAATTTTAAACTTTCCTTCAAAAATAAATCATCTATACTTTTAAACTTTAATGTTAGTCATGATCATATTCTTCATTCAAGAAAAACGGACAAATGTTCGCGTAAGTTTTGTATGCACACCATAAAATGAAGGAAAATATTATTTCTTTAGAAAAATAGTATCAAATTTTTTTTAAAATACATTGACAAGTTTTAATTGCATGATTTATTTGTCCACTTTCTATTTTTCAGCCACACCTTCTTGAATTGTGGAAAATAGTATAAGTGATTGGTTGCTATTTATTCTTGAAGAATTCTTGATGTTGTTTTTCTATAGATACAACAAGGGGAAAAATCTTAGAGTTCTTTATGAATAACTTATCTTTTCTTGTAATAAAGATTTAGGTTGAGAGAATGTCGTCTCGATTTTAATACATGAAACACGTTTGATATAAAAAAAAAATACTCACAAATGTATGTATATATATTTACCTTCTTTTTAAGGCACTAGCAATTTAGCGTGGGTCCTTTATGTTTGAGATTTGCAATAATTTGGTCCTTTAAACTATTTTAGTCACACATAAGTTCTTTAAATTTGTAAATATTTTCGATTTAGTCATTCTACCACATCATCGTTTTTGTAATATTTGGTTAACAAATTGACTAAATTGAAAACATTTACAAACTTAAAGGACTAATGTGTGATCAAAATAACTTAAATGACCAATTTGTAACAAACCTCAAACTTAAAAGATTTATGTGTGACCAAAATAACTTAAATGACCAATATGTTACAAACATCAAACTTAAATGACCCCTGATGTAATTTAGCATTTTTTTATTTATAAAATAAGGTAAATGCTTTTAAAACAAATTAAAACAATTTGTTTAACATTTGAATTTGTTGGCTTACATATGCAAAATTTGTTTAACATATGAATTTGTTTTGAAACATGTTAAATTACAAATGTAATATAATACAACATTCAATGATTCTATAAAGGATACATATGAACCAAACTCCATGAACATCACTATCTTCATCAATAAGGTAACTTTTACCAATGTTGTTTATTTATCTTATATTAACTTATTCAATTAATTTTTTTTTTTTATAAAATCTTTTATTTAGTTTAAAAATATAAAGAATCATCCCAACAAATGTTAAACAGTAGAAGTCATACTCATGTATTTTTTTAATATATAAACAAAGTGACACGCCGCTAAAACCCACACACAATTATAATATTTTAGATTTAAATTTGGATGAAAGTGTCATATCAACATCGTAATTCAAAATTCAGTAGCGCTTAGATGAGATTAAACGAGTCTCTTTTAACTTAATCAAAGTCTCGGGTTTAAATTTAGTCTTGAGCATGCAGATGCAACATCGTTAAAACTCTTAGGCTGTTTGCGAGTTTTGAGGGGAAGGAAAATGAAATGCTAAGGAGGGGAAATGAATGGAAGGGGAGAGGGATAGGAGAGAAAACCGTTACCTGTTTGGGAGTTAAGAAACCAACAAAAAAAAGTTAAAAAGAGAACTTATGTGATAATTTTACTATTTTACTTTTTTTTTTCTTCTTAAAATCAATAATTTGTATTATACTTTATAATTTTTATATAAAAGTAATATTATTTTTTTATCAATCTTATAAAAAATCTTGAAAACAGTTTTAAAAAGCGATACAATAACGATAAATTAATTTCACTATATATACAAAAATGATTTCCTTTTATTTCATAATTATTATTTTTGGATACAAATTTCATTAATAATTTAAAAAAAATAAAAGATGGAATTTTGTGAAGGTAAAATTGTCAATTTGTATGTCTAACCCTCAAAATCCCCTAATATGGGAAACTATGATATTGGACCAAATAAACCCTTCAAAATCATTCCTTGTTTTTTTTTTTTAAAAACTCCCAAACAAGGGTTTATCTCTCACAAAACCAACTCACAAACAAAGCCTTTGAAAGAGCTTGCCGCTCATTTGAATCCCATAATATTCGGAAGATTAATCTTTGCAGTTGCGCGTAGGATATCTTATTAAAAAAAAAATCATTTTGAATGATGGGAACAAATGGTTTTTTTACATCATAAAAAAATGATAAAAAATAAAAAACTCGTAGGAACAAATGGTTATTTTTTTTAGTAAAGTTATTGAGAGTTTTTTATTTGAGGAAAATCGAAGTACAATTGCATAAACCCTAGTACACCTCAGGTTTTCACCTTTGCGAGTGTTACCTCCTCTTTCTCCTCAGAACACAGCAATGGCGGCGAAGAAGCAGCAAGAGGTAGACATCAAAAAGAGAAAGCGAATCGACACTAAAACTCCTTCTTCTAATCCGAAAAAGTCCACCACCAAGTTCGTTCCCTCAAAGAAGCCAAAACCTCACTCAGATGATAAAGATAAGAACAAAGCTCCTCTTAACGCCCGTGAACGTCGTCACCATGCTAAGGTTACTCATTTCTGCAATTTCGCAATTCGAATTCACTTTTTTATGAATCGATTAATTCGGATTATGATTTTATGATTCTTTCTTTTCAGGAACTCACTGATGCTAGAAAACAGAAGAGAAGACGCCATTACACTCTTGAACAAGTTAGTCACCTCGTTTAATTATCTCTTTATTTAATTTTTAATTTAATTAATTGAATTCAACCCTTTACATTTTTCCTGTTTGGATGAAGGGTTTATTTGCAGCTTATAGCACAAACATTTATCATGATAAGCACTTATGCATAAGCTTACAAAAGCTATTTATATCGAAAAACCTCAAATAAAGTTTTTTTTTTATATGCTATAAGCTGTTTTTATAAGCTATATCGAAGAACTTACGAAAATAAGCGGAAAAAAGCTTGTGAAAATTATCTTAAGCTGTTTTCATAAGTTCTCCTAAACAGTCTCACAAACTTATGTTAGTAGATAAACTCAAATAAGTCAATCCAAACAGACCTCAAATTGTTTTTCGTATAAGCTATAAGCTGTTTTCATAAGCTACCTTGGAGCATTTATAATAATAAGTTGAAAACAGCTTATGAACTTGGAGCATTTATAATAATATGCTGAAAACAGCTTATGTACAATGTCATAATCTCTTTTCATAAGTTATTCCAAATAGTCTCAAAGTTTATGCTAGTAGACAAGCTTAAATAAGCCAATTGAAACAGATGATTGGAATTCACAACGTGTTATTTTATTAATTATTATCTGTTTAATTGAATATGGAATTGCTATTAGGAGCTTGCACGTCTATGGGAAAAGATGAGACGTCATGAGATTGCTAAAGAAGACAGATCCAAGTATGTTACTCTGCAGAAAAGATATGAAGGAAATATATTTCATTTTATTTTTAATCTTCATTGTCCTAATTTTTTATTTGTACTTTGCACTTCAATATAACGTTAGGCTGGTGACAGAAGCTCTAACAAAAATGAAGGGGAAGATTCATGAGATTGCAGGGTCTCACGTTACTTCTCGTGTTCTTCAGGTATATTTCATCAACTTTATTTTTCAGCTTCACACCCTTTAAGTGTAGATATCACAGTTTTAATCTTTGGCATTTGTTTTGTGTTTGAATTGAAAGACTTGTGTCAAACATTGTTCACAAGCTGAAAGAGATCAAGTATTTGAAGAGCTCCGTCCACATTTTCTAAATCTTGCCTACAGTGCATATGCTGTTCACTTAGTAAAGAAGATGCTTGACAATGGTAATGTTCTGCTTGAAATATGCGTGTGTGTATATGATATTGTGTGTGTTTGTGTTATCAGTGTCGCATTTTATTCTAATTGGATATCACCCATTTTTAGCCTCAAAGAAACAACTGGCAGGCTTTATCTCCACTCTTCGTGGTCATGTTGCTCCTCTTCTTCGCCACATGGTTGGATCAGTTGGTATGTAACATTTGGGCATATTTGGCAGTTGTTCATGGTTTGCTTCAGTTATTTTTCAGAGTTTTTACCACATCAAAGCTTTTCACCTGTTTGTGGACCTTCATAGCTGGACATTGAAATGAAGTTTAATTTAAAGCTAGCTTGTTTAAGGGGGAGCCTTGGCGCAACGATAAAAGTTGTTGTCACGTGACTGAAAGGTCACAGGTTCAAGTCCTAGAAATAACCTCTTGTGTAAAAACAGGGTGAGGCGCGTACAATACCAAAATGGTTGGACCCCTTCCCATACCCTTGCATAGGCGGGAGCTTTAGACCTGATGCAACGGTATAAGTTGTTGTCACATGACTGAAAGGTCACAAATTCAAGTCTTGGAAACAGCCTATTGTGTAAAAACAGGGTAAGGCTGCGTACAGTACACCAAACTGGCGGGACCCCTTCCCAGACCCTCCTGCATGTGGCATGTGGGTGCGTTAGTGCACCGGGCTGCCCTTTTTATTTTTTTCAAAGCTGTTTGTTTAGGATGCGAGAAAGACTAGCAAGGAAGAGAGAGAGGGGATTCAATTTTTTTTTTCTTTTTTTTTTTCTCGCACTTCTACTGTTTTTCATGCACCAAAACTAATTGTTGTTGGCAACAATTAAAATATTTCAGTATTTAGCCAACATTGGCTTCCTTAATTTCAGTGTTTAGCCAACATCAGCTTCCTTAATTTCAGTATTTAGCTAAGATCAGCTTCCTTAAATTAAGTTGTGTATACACATGTTATGCAGTTGTTGAGCATGCATATGACTTAGCCAGTGCTGCACAAAAGCAAGAGCTACTTGTGGAATTATATTCCACAGAGCTTCAGTTGTTTAAGGACCTAGTCACAACGAAGGAAACCAGGTAAAGATTCTGCTGTCAGAATTATATTAAAGCATTTGGGACATTGTTGCTTGTCTATATCTCTTTTAGGTGCCACATTTTAGAAATAATATATAAATCATGAATGGAATTTAGAATTTACCCTTTTTTTTTTGTTGAGAAGGATGAACTTCTGTTCCAACTTTTTTTTTTTAATTTCACCGAGACCTGCATAGAACGCAGAAGCAAAGATTACAAGTTATCCAATAGGCACTTAATTAGCTTTTGCTTGACTAGAGGTTTCTTATGTCGTCATATATTAATTTATATGTGAGTACACTGAAGAATATGCCGTCATACTACGGGTTTTAACAGTATCTGATAATTAAAATTAATAATAGAAAACATGACAAGTTGAATATTTTGATTTTTGTTTATATACTTTTGGACAAATAATTACATGACATCAGTTTGATTGATGATTTTATGTAATGAAGCTGGTAATGTATTTAGCAGTCTCCGAATTTTGTTAGCAATAATTGCTACTCTTCGTGAACTGGTCTCACTAAATCTCTTAATTTTACTGATCACGATTTGATGGAATTCAATATGATGCTTTATTTTATTTTCCTCTTTCTGGAGTATTTTTACTTAGCTTTTAATTACATGTCAGATTACTAGATGTAATGGCCAAGTTGGGTCTACAAAAAGGCTCAGTTTCACGTCATATGTCGAAAGTGATTCAGCCAATTTTAGAAAAAGGGATAGTTGACCACTCTATCCTACACAGAGTCTTGTTGGAATACTTTAGCATTGCTGATAAGGTACCCCTTTCTCTTTCCCGCAACAATTCATTGTGCTTTTTGTTACAGCTAAGGAATTTGATTATGGCAATAGCTTTTAGCTATCTAAATTGAGTTTTTTCAAAGACCTCCGTTGCAGATATAATCCAACAGTTATCAAGTCCACTACTTATCAGAATGATTGGTACAAAGGATGGAGCCAAAATTGGAATTCTTTGTGTGAAATATGGGAATGCCAAGGTTTGTTTAGCAACTATTATTTTAAATTGAAACGTGGGAAGTATTCACGATGATCGAATCTGACACATAATTCATTCTACTTCACATTCCCTATTTAGGAAAGAAAGAAGATTATCAAAGGATTGAAAGGGCATATAGGAAAAACAGCTTATCATCAATATGGGTGTATGGTTAGTGATTTTACTCTAGCTATGTTTTGTTGCACAGCTACCTATGTTTAGTTATCCTTTTATTTTTTGGTATCAAAGTCTTAATCTTGCTTAATGGGCACACATATAGTAAAAAACAGTGTGGCCTTCTGGAACTAGGTCAAAATGGGTACACTTAAAGACTTGATAAATGGGAAAATAGTGGTGAAATATTTCTGTTTAGTTAATTGCAGCTTGCCTAACATATTTATATTTTTATGCCTCCACTGTTCCTGGAGCCATTCTTGGCAAGTCTACTGACTTAGTAGTTGCTTGCTTTCCATATGTACTTGCTACTTGCTACAATATTCTTTATCTACTTGTATAAAGTTTTCATGTTTCTAATTATAAAATAAACTCCCATTATCAGTGAAAGGGAATCATATTGCTCCTAACCTCTAATTTATCATAACTTACCTTCCATTCAGAACTTAAAATTTGAATATTTATTCATTTAAACTCTTAGGTGCTGGTCTCCATCCTTTCAGTTGTCGACGACACAAAACTGATAACAAAGGTGAGTTTGATTTTGATATTCTATTGCATAGTAATTGTTGCTCTATAATGATACTTGTTTCATATTAAGCTTTTAAAATATTCTCATTTCAGGTTATCATTCGTGAGCTTCAATCAATTCTGAAGGAGCTTGTTTTGGATAAGGTTCTTTTATTTTATACTTCACATATGATATTTACAAGCATTGTAAAAAAGAAGCCAATATAAACTATAGTTTGCATCAACTAATAACAAGAATATTCTTGAAATCCTTTATATGCAGTTAGCATTTATTTGGCAGTAATTTCTTTGGTCCTACTGCCCTAGCTTCTTCAATCCCATCAATAAAACCTTGCATAAAGACTATTTATTTTATGTTCTTATGACATGGTTTATGATGTTTTCATGAATATAACTTCTGGATTTTCAGAATGGAAGACGTCCTTTACTCCAATTACTACATCCCAACTGTTCACGCTATTTCAGTCCTGATGAACTTGCTTCTATGAATTCATCTATACCTTCTCTGTCTCTCAAGGTTTCTTTTGTTCCAATCTTTTCCGTCTTTTTTTGTCTCGCAAGGTTTCTTTTTTTCCCATCTTTTCCGTCTTTTTATACTTTAGCAACTCATTAATCACTTCATTTATTTTGATCGCTGTCAGGATCAGTCAGAAGTAAGCTCTCAGACTGAAACTTCCAAGGTTTCAACTGGCGAAGATGATTCCATGGAAGACATCGAAGTGAAAGTGCCCGAAGTTAATGAAGATAAAACTTCTGTGGATGATACTGACCTAGCTGAGAGTGGAAAGAAAGACCCATTGGTCAGAAGGCAGGAGCTATTGATCAACAGTGGACTTGCAGAGGTTGGCTGCTTTAACTTTCCTTCTAATAATTTAGATATCCTTCCATGTTTTACTTGTGTTTTACAGTGAGGTATTCCTCTGTATTTTCCTTAACCTCTGGTTGCTGACCTGATTAATTTTTTTTTTATGGGAAAGGTTATTTACATCATTAACTTCTGTCAAAAAAAAAAACTCTGAATTGTGAAATTGTACTGAAACTAATGTTTGATTGTAATTTTCTATACAGAGCCTTCTCGATATATGTATTGAGAATGTAGGAGAACTGATACGGTCAAATTTTGGCAAAGAGGTCATATACGAGGTAATAATTATTACGTTGATATTTAAATTTTACAAGCTCAATTTGTTACCTAGCATTGCCTTTTTGATAAATTCAATGGCACATGCAGGTTGCGACAGGGGGATCTGAGGGCATATTGCATCCAACTTTGGATGATAAGATTAATTCTCTCCACAAAGCAATAGCATCTCTTGCAGCAGTGCCTAAGTCAGAAGATTCACAAGAGGAGCACGTCCTTGAAAATTTCTTTTCAAATCGGACCATTAGAAAACTAATCTTGGACTGCCCCGACTTCGCTTCCATCTTATGGAAGGAAGCTTTAAAAGGGAAATGTGAATTATGGGCCCATGGTCACAGGTAGGTCTCATTTGCTCACATATTATCATCCACAGAATCATGGCACAGAGGAACAATTCTTATGTTTTCCTTTTCTTGACTTTGTGATTGCAGCTGTAAGGTTATCACTGCATTTTTGGAATCAACAGATTCAAAGGTACAGAAGCTTGCAAAAAAAGAGTTGCAGCCTTTAATTGATAATGGAGTTCTCAAAAACCCACAGCCCAAAGAACAAGCAAGCCAATGATTTTCATTTATGTTGCACGGAGAAAGAAACTAAAATGGAGAGAATTGACGCTCAATATAGTAGCCAATGCACCCCTATATCATTTTTCGGGTGCCTGTAATGGGTTTCTATTCTGGATTTGTTGAAAGAGTTAAAAGGCATAAAACTAATGTTATTGAGAAAGCTGCTTTCGTTGTAATTTTGATAACCTTAAAAAACTTAACAATTACATTGACATCACCTGAAGTAGTGATCAAATTTTGCTCATTTTTAATTGCATTGATTTTACGATTACTGTAACAAGGAATCCTACAAACCCACCTATTGTATCTTTGTAGCCAGCTTTTCGGTGTTTGGCTGTTCTGTTTATTTTTAATTTTTAATCACTGTTGCTTCTGTCTGTGATTGGAGGTTCAAACATAGTTACATGTATCATGACAAATTCTAAATGATAGGTACTCCATTTTTATCCTTCAAAATAGAGCGAGAATGTGAAGATCAAATGTAAAACTATTCAAAAAGCTAATACCGTATGGCTTAAAAGCAAATTGGCCTGTAAACGTACTCCTTGTTTTTGACCGCATAAACAAAGTTGTACTTTTTTTTTTCATCGTGCAGAATACGCCTGCAAGTACCAAAATGTGGAAGAAGTATTTGCAACAAGAACCCTTTTTGTCCCTGCTTTTAAGTTGACTTATGAATAAAGTTTAAAATCTTTTAACGAGATAAATTAAATATAAATCTTTATCTTTATATTTTTACACTTAAAAATGAATTTTTAATTCATATTTTGTTAAATAATTTCAACATTCTTACAAAAAAAAAATCAATATTATTTTCATAATATTCTAAACAATCTTCTCAAGAATTTTTTAGGACAAGAATTAAATTGTTCACATATTTTTTTTTGAAAAACAACACTAAAACCGGATGAATTTTAGACAAAAATACTAAAATCGGATAAAATGTCACAAATAATATGATAAAATTAAATAACCAAACAATCAGAGTCATGACAAATCCATGTGAAAATCAATCCTTAGATTGGCTTAAATTTTTGGCACGTTGAATAAATGTTTACAAGATTTAGATTGAGTGAGAGCCTCTCGGCTTCCAAAAATTGACGAGAAGTCGTCCGAAACCAAAGTAGGGAACGGACAGTTACTCGTGCGGAAGGTGTGTTCGAAATAATAGGTGTTGGCACAACTCACCGTCTCTTTACGGTCATTGGCGAGTTGCCTTTCACCCCCTGACAGGACAGGTTAAGCGTTTTTCTATCATCTTTCCTTTATTTATAACTATCTTCCCTCATTTTACTTTCTACTCTTTCCGATGTGGGACTAGGTAAGTAAATATGTGATGTTTTGTTTACTTTTTTTTCTTTCTGGTCACACTCATGCTTGTTCTCTGGTAGTAACTAACTGACCATCTAACTAGCATTGACACTTTGGATTAAAGATGTGTTCGGTGATTTGACTATAGCTAGTTAGATGGCCATATACACTCAATGTTCCAAATTATTACCGGTTTTAAATAGCAGTCGTGACAAGTGACAACAGTTTGGGCTGGGTCAAGATCCTTGGTATTGTGGAGAATCACAATCAAATGCAGCCGATGTGACCTCAATTACGGCCGCGTTGTGATTTCAACATCATTAAAAACTGTTATACTGTGTTGCAGCCAGATTGCGATTTCAGTTTTACACCCTTTTAAGTGTATACATCACAGTTTTAATCTTTGGCATTTGTTGTGTTTGAATTTGAAAGATTTGTGCCAAACGTTGTTCACAAGCTGAAAGCAATGAAGTATTCGAAGAGCTTCATCCTCATTTTCTAAATCTAGCATACAATGCATATGCTGTTCACTTAGTAAAGAAGATGCTTGACAATGGTAATGTTCTGCTTGAAACGTATGTCTACTATATCAGTGTTACACTTTCTTTTAAGGGAAATGTTAACCAGTCCCCCTGAAACACTAGTTAAGGAGACTAAAATAGAAATTTTGCATTGGGGAGTGATGAAAAGTGGAATGTCCCACTTTATGAAAGTCAAAAAGTTGTTGTTTTTAATATAAAATTTCTACTTTTAACTTTCTTAACTAGTGCCCCAACAAGACCCTTCTTTTAATTGGATGTCTCCCATTTTCAGCCTCAAAAAACAACTGGCAGGCTTTATCTCCAGTATCCGTGGTCATGTTGCTCCTCTTATTCGCCACACGGTTAGATCAGTTGGTATGTAACATAGGTTTGGGCTATAGTTGACACCTGTCAATGGTTTACTGAAGTTATTTTTCAATGGCATACCAGATGAAACCTTTTCACCTTTTTGAGACCTGCATATTGACTTGAAGTTTAAATTGAATATGGCTTGTTTAGGATGTGAGAAAGACTATCATGGAAGGATGATGTTTGTGTGTGTGTAATATAAAAGGACATATGTCCAATCTCTGCAAACTTATATTGGAAGGAAAGATGAAACTTCTGTTCCAACTTCTCTTATCTCTTTGTGAACTGCATTAATTGAATACCTC
>Ga0099826_10001619_pt1 | contig 13763 bp, 6 predicted proteins | sample Mtrugardesep15_FD_76830 | JGI IMG/M metagenome (GOLD analysis project Ga0099826, IMG submission 76830) | Root nodule microbial communities of legume samples collected from California, USA - M. trunc garden sep15 | ecosystem: Host-associated > Plants > Roots > Nodule | place: USA: California... | reverse complement strand
CCATTATCTCCCGACCAGCTAGAAACCACTTTATTATGCTTGCTTCTAGACAGCATCTGAAGATCAGTAGCACTGTGAATTAAAAATGTCGGCTGAATAATATCAAAATTTTGATTGTTTTCTACCGCTATTTTCTTCCAAGAATCTGTCGCTTCTGTGTATTCTTCCACATGCACACGCCATTGGTCTGTGTTGACACTTTCGGTACTGCTTCCGCATAAAATTACGCCTGGAGCAGTTTCGATAGGTTTGTTTCGTATTGGGCCTAAAATTCCGTCTGGAAGATATTTTGGTTCTCCCCATGTTGTTCCATTATCTTGTGAAACCTTCATAGCACCAAACCATTCCCTCGGATTTTTTCCAATTTTATAGAACAAATACAAATTCTGGCTTTTGCTTTTAAATAAAACTGGATTCCAACAAGGAAGCGTATCTCCGTTTTTAATTAATGGCTGAATCAGTTCTTTAGGCGCAGACCATTTTTTATCTTTATAAGCCGAGATGTAAATTCCGACATCTTTTGCCCCTTCATATTTTCCACCAAACCAAGCGGCCAAAATTTCGTTTGGCTTGTATTCCACCAAAGTTGAGGCATGACTACTAGCTGTAACAGTCGGATCTACAATATAACTGCTTTCGATATTTACAGCCTTTAATTGTGCTTTTATTTCATTAGAAAAAAGAAATAAAGCCAGTAGTGCTGTTACAGTATATTTTGTCTTTAAAATCATTTTATTTTGAAATTATTAAACACATAGAAGCATAGAATTTTTTGTTTTTACGAAAAGAATAAAGAAAGAAACTGGTTTCTAACACATAGCTATATGAAAGAAAAATTTTCTCTTTACTTCTCTTTTTGGACACAGAACCTATGTTTCTATGTGTTAAAATTAAACTTGCTCACTTTCACACAAAGGAAAATTGCTAATTATGAATTAAAGTTGGGGCAAAAATTCACAGAGCTTCATAAAAAACAAAAGGAGAGTTGCCTCTCCTTCTGCTCAAGTAACAAATCAATTGATTTTTACTTTACCAAATTAATTATTTTGTGTCCCACCAAAGTCTTGTTCCTCCTGAATCTGGACCTCCTAATTTAGAAACTCCATCTTCTACAGCAGCTTTGTTTGATGAGTACTCATTTGTAGTGTAAATAATTCTTTTCATCAAAGATTTACCAACTCCAGCATCTGGATTATCAGTGTTTAAAACTGGATAGATTACTTTAGCGTCGCTTCTTCTTAAATCTGCCCAAGCCTCCCAAGATTCTGGGAAAATGGCTAAGTATTTCTGAACTGCAATTTGAGTTCTCTGATTAGCAGTAGATGCAGACCAAGCAACTGGCAATTTCACAGGAACGTCTTGCAAATCTAAAGTTGGGTACAATGTCAAAATGTTTGGCAATGTTGGTAATGTAGAACCATTGATGTAAGCATTAACAGTTGTAGGATCAGTGATTCCCCATTGTGCAAGAGATAATCTAATACCTGTTTCATACAAAGTCTTAGCATCTCCGCCCATGTTCCATCCATTTAAAGCTCCTTCTGCTCTACTTAAGTAGTTTTCAGAAGCCATAAAGATTTCAATATTTTTAGTTTCGCTAAGTGTATTAGCTGCACCATTTCCTAAAACATCATTGTTAAATTTAGAGAACTCAGTAGTTCCAAATTGATCTTCTAGACCTCCAACTGGGTTTCCTCTATAAGCACCTGTAGAAACTGGGGCAAACCATTTTGATAAACGTGGATCGTTGTAACCTACTAAGATACTTTCCATAGAAGCTGTCATTACATAACCCCAGCTATTAACAATCATGTTTAAATTGTTTGGTGTAATGTTACTTGCTTTAAAGAATGCGCTCTGATCGTTTGTCTGCATAACTCCAGCAGCTACTGCCGCTTCAGCTTGAGTTTTTGCAGTTGCAGGTTCTTTCTCAGAAATTCTTAAAGCCAAACGTAATCTCATACTGTTTCCAAAGATTCTCCATTTGTCAACACTTCCTGCATAAACTCTATCATTTGGGGCAAGAGAAGCAACTGAAGTTGCAGAAGTAGAAGTTAGTGTTGCATTAGCTTCGTCCAATAATTTAAAGAAATCTGCATAGATAAATTCTACACTGTCGTAAGGAACTTTTTCTTTTCCGTTTCCTGCTTCAGTGTAAGGAATTGGTCCGTAAGCATCAACCATTTGGTTGTACATGAAAACTTTCCAGATTTTTAATACTGCAGTCGCTTCTGCATTTCCTTCAGATGCTTTAAAAGCATTTGCTAAAGCTGGAGCCGCAACGGTGTAAAATCTTGTCCATCCTCTACCTTCGTATCCGTTTACGAAAGCATTTCTTTCTGTTCCGTACCCACAGTTTAAGTAGTGGATGAATGTTGACGATAAAATACCTGTCGCGATACCCCAAGTACCTTGATCATCTACACCTGGAGACGAATAAGACCCATTGTGGATACCTGCATAAAGTGCAGATGCAAATGCTGGCCCTGCCAACGTTGGATCTAATTGACTTTCTGTAAGCGAATTAGGATCTGTATTTATTTCCTCGAAGTCTTTTGTACAACTAGCAAAAGTAGACAGCATCGCTATAGCAAGTCCTAGTGTTTTTATTTTAAAACTATATTTCATGATATCTCTTTTTTAATTAAAATCCGAATTTAACATTAACTCCATAATCTCTCGTTGAAGGAATGTTGAAAGATTCTATCCCTTGTAGGTTTCCTGTACCTGCTCCTGCTTCTGGATCAAAGTACTTCGCTTTGTTTAAGAAGAAGAACAAGTTTCTACCTACTAATGAGAAATCGATGCTTGTAAATCCTGAGTTACCTAATAAACGTTTTGGCATTGAGTAACCAAAAACAAGTTCTCTTAATCTGATGTTTGTAGCATCATAAACAAATGGTTCTGCAATTGGAGTTCTTTGACCGATTGCTGTCCAGTATTGCTCAGCATTGATGCTTGTCGTGTTTGGAGAGTAAGTTCCATTTCCGTTATCTACCACACCATCCACAATGATTCCGCCATTTCTTCCTGCTAAAGTAATATCGCTTACCCCTAAACCAGCTTGTCTCGCTTGAGTGTATGAAATCACTTCACCTCCAATTCTGAAATCAACTAAGAAGCTTAAGAGAAATCTTTGTATTTGAAGTTGTTTTTGAACCCTGCAGTCCAATCTGGATTAAAGTTACCAGCACGAACATCAAAACCATTTGTCGCTAAAGGAATACCAGCACTGTTTACAAGAATTTGTCCAGCATCATTTCTTTGGAAACCTTTGATGTATAAATCACCGTACTCACCACCTTGAACCACTTTACTTCTCACTAAACGTCCTTCACCAAGAACTAACTCATCTCTTCCTTCAAAGATAGATTTTACTTTTGACTTATAAGAAGCGTAGTTAGCTGTAACATCCCAAGTAAAGTTTTCTGTTTGAACTGGCGTAGCAGTAAGCGTGAACTCGATACCTTTATTCTCGATATCTCCACCGTTTACGATTGCTCTAGAATATCCAGAAGACTCAGGAGTGTTGATATAGAAAATTTGGTTGTTCGTTAACGTTTTAAAGTAAGTGAAATCTAAACCTAAACGGTTGTTGAAAAATCTAACATCGGCACCAAACTCAGAAGAAGAAGAAATCTCTGGTTTTAAGTTTGGATTTGCTTTTGTGCTTTGTCCGTATAACATACCACCGTTTCCTCCGATGTATGAATATCTTTGTTGTGTTTGATAAGGATCTGTATCGTTACCCACTTCTGCATAAGAAGCTCTTAATTTTGCAAAACTGATTACTTCTGGCAATGTAACCATATCAGAAAGAACAGCTGAAAGTCCGAAAGATGGGTAGAAATAATCTGTTGGCAATGTAGAAGACCAGTCATTTCTAGCTGTTAAATCTAAGAATAAGTAGTTTCTGAAACCAATTTGACCAAATCCGTAAATAGAATTAATTCTTTTTTCTGAAGCTGTAGAAGTAGATTGAACTGTCTGAACGTTTGATAATGCGAAGAAGTTTCTTTTACTTAAAACTCCTCCAGAAGCTAAAGCTGAACTATTTTGCTGCAATGAACTCGCACCAGCATTAAGACCAACAGAGAAATCTCCGAATTTTTCATTGTAAGAAAGCAAAGCATCTACGTTTAATTCGCTTACTGTTTCATAAGATTCGCTATAAGAACCTAAGTTGCTGTTGAAAGCTGCAGTTGCGTATCTGTTTCTTACGTTTTTGTTTGTCATTTGGTCTAAACCAGCTCTACCTTGTAAGCTTAATGTTTTTGTAAACTCATATTTAAGAGAAGCTAAACCAATAAATCTATTTCTTTTATCTGTACGGGCATCATCTCTTAAAGCAGACCAGAATGGGTTTCCGCCTGGCGCTCCCGTTTCATCAAGGAAATAGTTCACTTGTCTTTGTCCTGCAGCATCAAAATATTCGAAATCTTTATAATCGTTGTAAGCGATACTACGAGGCAATAAATAAGCAGATGTTCCGATAGACTCTTCTCCTGTTCTCAATAAGTTATCGATATCCTGAACAATGTAGTTTGTTTTTACATCCAAAGATAATTTATCAGAAATCTTGCTCGTCAATCTTAAGTTAAGATTGTGTCTGTCCATTTGGTTTCCTCCAACAATACCTTCAGCACGTGTGTTAGTATAAGAGAAATAACCTTGCGCTTTTTCGTTACCAGCAGTAACTGTCAAAGTGTTTGCCAAGTTATAACCTGTTTTGTAGAAATCAATAACGTTGTTTGGCTGTGGAGAATAGCTTTGTGTAGCTGGTCCAGCATAGTTTGGATTACGAACCAATTGCCAAGCAGATACCTGACGCCCGTCTAAAGGTGCTCCCCAGCTTGAGCTTGAGTTAGAAACATAATTTCCGTTTGTTCCTTGACCGTACTCATTTTGTAAATTCATCAAATTATAAGCTGAAGAAGCCATAAAGTTAGATGATAACGAAACTGAAGTTTTTCCAGATTTACCAGATTTAGTAGTAATAACGATTACACCATTTGATGCTCTAGAACCGTAAAGAGCCGCTGCAGATGGTCCTTTAAGAACAGTCATCGAAGCAATATCTTCTGGATTAATGTTAGAAATACCATCCGGCTGTGTAGTTCCTCCTGTATCAATATCAGGGTTAGTTGTGGTTGTTCCGTTACTAATTGGCACACCATCTACTACATAAAGAGGCTGGTTGTTTCCGTTAAGAGATCTGTTACCTCTTAAAGTAATTCTAGAAGAAGAACCAACACCGTTTGAAGTTGTAGAGAAGTTAAGACCTGCCACTTTACCCGAAAGTGAGTTGGCAACGTTTAATGATCTTGCTTCTGATAACTCATCTACAGAAACGTTTTGTGCAGAATACGTAATAGCTTTTTTCTCTCTCTTAATACCAAGAGCTGTAACCACTACCTCTCCCAACTGCTGCGTATCTGGGCCAAGAGTTACGTTAATGGTAGATTGTGATCCCACAGCAATTTCCTTTGTAGCAGAGCCTACATAAGTAAAAACCAAAACTGCTGATTGATTAGGAACACTAATGCTGTACTTACCATCAAAATCTGATGAAGCACTTGTTTTAGTTCCTTTAACAATAATATTTGCTCCAGGAATCGGAATCCCGCTTTGAGCATCTGTTATCGTTCCTTTTACTGTTGTCTGCGCTTGAAGGTTCTGGAACCCAAAAAGGCATATGACCAACAGTAATTTTAGTACGTTTTTAATCATATTAGTTGTTTTTTTAGAGTTAATAACATGTTAAACTTAAGAATACATTTTGTTAACAAAATATAATTTCGACAAATGACAATTTTGAAAAGGTGTTGGTAAATCTTTGGTGTTTTATTGAAAGAAAACGTTTTCATTTGTAATCCTACTCTGCCTTATAAAAAAAGGCAAAAACACTATTATCGAATAGATTTTAGCCTTTTATAATTGTATTCATTTTTTTAAAGCAAAAACGCCGAAAAATCTTCGGCGTTTTTAGGTTTTTAGTTCAAAACCTTGAATTTAGTTTTAAGCAAATCGGTCGAATTTCCGCCGACCATCACTTCGAAATCTCCGGGCTCTACAACACGCTTCATTTCTCTGTTCCAAAGAGATAGCTCGTCTGGTGTAAGTGTAAATTCAACATTTTTTGTTTCGCCTTTTTTGATGTTCAATCTTTTGAAACCTTTTAAGGTTTTTTCAGGTGTAGTAGTACTGCTGTAAACATCATTAATATACAACTGAACGACTTCGTCTCCATCTCTGTCTCCAATGTTTTTAACATCAACAGAAACTTTTACTTCTCCGTTTGGTTTAATTTCAGTAGTATTCAATTTTAAATTAGAATATTCAAACTTCGTATAACTTAATCCGTAACCGAATGCATATAATGGATGTTCGCTTTCCGCTACATATTTATGTATCGCAGATGGCTTTTGATTGTAATATATTGGTAACTGCCCAACTGATTTTGGAACCGTAATTGGCAATCTTCCTCCTGGATTATAATCTCCAAATAATACATCAGCAACTGCTCTACCTCCTAATTCACCTGGGAACCATCCTTCTAAGACTGCAGGAATATTTTCAGCAATCCAATTTGTAGAAAGCGGACGACCGTTTAATAGTACACAAACTACAGGAGTTCCTGTTTTTTGAATTTCTTCAATTAATTGCTGTTGAATTCCAAATAAGTCTAAAGAAGCAACGTCTCTGTTTTCTTCAACCAATTCGTTAGATTCTCCTAAAACCACAATCGCAACATCTGCTTTTTTAGCGGCTTCGATTGCTGGCTGTAGGTTTACTTTTTCTAAATTCCAACGGAAATGAGCTCTGGCTCCCCAGCCTCCTTCCCACATTTCAATGCGTACTTTATATTTTTTTCCTTTCTCGATAATTTTTGGAGTTGTAACCATGCTTGTCGCTCCTTTTGTCCAGTTGTCGATTACCAATTGGTCATCGATATACATTCTGATTCCATCATCAGAACTTAAACCTAACCATCCGTCAAGAGCTTGATCTGATTTTAAGAATCCTGTCCATCTGATAGAAAAATCATCCACATTCACACCATCTCCAGGCGCCCAAGGCCAGTCAAACTCTAACTGACTGTCGATGCGAGTCAGCGCTGGGGTTCCTTCGAGATTTCTGTTATTGAAATATTCACCTTTTAATCCGTTTTGAGATTCGTCTGGAGTAAATAAATATTTAGATGGAATAATCTGTCCTTTTACAATCAACGGAACTCCTTCCTCATAAACTACATTTGCCGTTTTTCCAACCAATTCCTTCACACCTTCATAAACCGTCATTCCGACACTGTTTTTAGGAGCATAACCTCCCAATCTTGAAGCATTTGCATTTGGTCCGATAACTGCAATGTTTTTTAAGTTTTTGCTTAAAGGCAATGTGTTGTTATCATTTTTCAATAAAACCATAGATTTCTGAGCCGCTTCTAAAGCAACAGCTTGATTTTCTGGAGTATGAAAACGCTCTTTAATCAGATTTTTATCTGTGTACGGATTTTCAAATAATCCCAATAAGAATTTCAAACGTAAAACTGCTCCCGCTGCACGGTCGATGTTTTCCATTGTCAATTTCTTTTCATTTACCAATTCGATAACAGTATTCTGCCAGAATTCATTTGAAAAATCATAAAACTGCATATCAACACCAGCTGAAACCGCTTCTCTAATCGCGTCTTTTGGAGAATCAGCCACCTTGTGAGTTGTCTGAATGTATTTGATAGCTCCCAAATCTGAAACTACAAGTCCTTTAAAACCCCATTCGTTTCTCAAAACATCCGTCAATAACCAGTGATTGGCTGCGCAAGGAATTCCGTCCAACTCTGAATACGCACACATAGTTCCTAAAGCACCGCCTTTTCTGAATGCTTTTTCAAAAGATGGCAAATGATCTTCCCTTGCAGAACGTTCTCCAACCAAAATCGGAGAAGAATTTCCTCCAGCCTGCGGAATACCGTGAACGGCAAAATGTTTTGGTTCAGCAATAATAGAACGATCTGATTTTAAGTCTTCTCCCTGCATTCCTTTAATAAACGCCAAACCAATTTCGCTATTTAAATAAGCATCTTCACCAAAAGTTTCAGCAACTCTACCCCAACGTGGTTCGCGTCCTAAATCTAAGTTGGGTCCAAAACCAAAATGAACACCATGCGCTCTGGCTTCCATACCAATTACTTTTCCCACTTTGTCCATTGTGGCAACATCCCAAGTTGCGCCAAGACCAATATTCATAGGGAAAGCAGTACTTCCTTCGTCTAAATATCCGTGAAGCATTTCACACATAATCAGCGCCGGAATTCCCCAACGGTTTCCTTTGATTACATTCGTTTGTAAATCATTGATCATTTTCGCCGAACGCGGATACAAATCATGAATCGCTCCAATTCCTAATTTCCCGATTTTTTCTGCCGATTTAGATTTAGCAAAATCTTCTTTATCTTTAAAAAAATCTCCTCTATACATGTCCATCTGACGCACTTTTTCTTCAAGCGTCATACGGCTTAACAAGTCTTTTACTCTGTCTTCAACAGGCGCTTTCGCATCCTGGTACAGATACTTTTTCTGGGCATGGATTTGGTTTAAAAAACCAACAGCCATTACAAAAATAATGGCCGTTTTCTTCATTCTTAATTGTAACATAGTTGTGTTGTGTTTAGTTTTGAATCACTTTAAGCTTTGTTCCATTCACAAAATCATCGTGCGAAATAAAAAAGCTGTTAAGTGTTTTTCCGTTTAGCTCAATCGAATTGATTTTCCCTCCATTATTGATTTGTCTTTCAATTACAATGCTATCTTTTTTATAATATCTTGGATCTAATTTAATTGTCACTCTATGAAACATTGGCGCTGTAATGGTGTAAATTGGATCTCCTGGAGAAATTGGATAAATTCCCATCATCGAATAAACCAACCAAGCCGACATAGTTCCCGTATCGTCATTTCCTGGTAATCCTTTTGGTTCATTTTTGAAATATTCTCGAACCAATTTTTTTACCATTTCCTGAGCTTTATATTCTTCGCCTTTCACATAATTAAATAAATACGGATTGGCAATATCTGGCTCATTGGCCATATCAAATTGTTTGGTGTCGAAAATTTTCTGCAATTGTGCTGAAAATGCCTGATCTCCACCCATTAGTTTTTTCAAACCAATAATATCATGAGGAACCATAAAATTATATTGCCACGCATTTCCTTCAATAAAACCAACATTTTCTTCAAAATTAGCTCCTGAATTTGGGTCAAAAGGTTCGTACCATTTTCCGTCGGGCGTTCTTGGACGAAGCAGATTTAAGTTTTTATCAAATAATTTTCTATAAGATAATGAACGTTCTTTAAAACGTTTTACATTGTCTTTGTCTCCAAATTCGTTGGCCATAAGCGAAATAGAATAATCTGAAATATTATATTCTTGAGTCGTCGAAACAGGACCTTTGTTGTCGGTTGTTAAATATCCTTTTTTGATATAATCTTTCAATCCTGGACGAAGCGGATTATTTTCAACATTATCTGCGCCTTTCAACATCGCATAATAGGCTTTATTAACATCATAATCACGAATTCCTCTCATGTAAGTATCTGTAATTACAATACTTGCAGGGTCTCCAACCATGGTAAAAGTTTCAGTCGAATTCAGTTCCCATTTGGGTAACCAGCCGTTTTCATCAAACATAGTCAACATGCTTTTTATCATGTCCGATTGCTGTTTTGGATAAACCAAAGACATCAACGGATGCACATTTCGGTACGTATCCCATAAAGAAAATACGGTATAACGGGTGTCATCGGTTTTAGCAATTTTAGTTCTTTTGATTACGGGATATTGTCCGTTAATATCATTTAAAGTATTTGGATGAATTAAAGTGTGATACAAAGCTGTGTAGAAAATCGTATTATCATCTTTTGTACCACCTTCAACCAAAATTTTAGACAATTCTTCGTTCCATTCGTTGTAGGTTTCTTTGTAAATTGCGTCAAAAGATCTGTTACCCACTTCTTTTGCTAAGTTTTCACGGGCATTATCAATACTTACGTACGAAATTCCGATCTTTACTTCAACCGTTTCTTGTTTGTCGAATTTATATGTAAAATAACTTCCAATACTATCACCTACTACAGTTTTAATAGTGTTTTCCATTATTCTCGCTTTTCCGTTGTAACCCATCCATTGCGCTTCCACGCCGTTGTATTTTGCAGGTTTTTTCCAAACTCCGAATTTATCGGCAGGTTTAGAAAATTGAGCCACAAAATAAACTGGATAAGCATCTTCTGGACTGTTGTAACAAAATGAACCAACTGAACGCATTCCTTCAATTTCTGTAGAAGAAACCACTTTTATCATCGCGCCTTCTTCATTGGTTAATCCCAATCCAAGATTTAGTAAAATATTAGATTGCCCTTTCGGGAAAGTGAATCTGCTAATCCCAACTCGTTTTGAAGCTGTGAATTCGCCTTTTACTTTGTACTTATCGATGTTTACGCTATAATAAGCAGCTTTGGCAACTTCATTAGAATAAGTCGACCCATATTTTAAATGATCGATTTCTACATTTCCAGTTGTCGGCATCAACAAAATAACGCCTAATTCCGGACAGCCTACTCCACTTAAATTTACCTGACTAAAACCTGTCAAAAAAGTATTCTCATTTACATACGGATTCGAAAGCCACTGACTGTCTTTTTCCATTGGAGTGTTTTTTACTCCAGCCACATTAAATGGACTAATGCTTGCCATTCCGCGTGGTGCAATTGGTCCTGGAAAAGCAGCGCCATAATTGGAGGTCCCAATAAACGGATTAACAAAATCGGCAGGTTCCTGCGCAAAAATCGTTATGCTAAAAAACAGCATGTAGAAAAAACATGCTGTTTGAAATTTATTTGTATTTAAAACCATAGGTTTCATTTTTATCTGTTGATCGCTTCGATTTTTAAAGTCCAAGCTTCTTTCGCAGGAAGATTATTTCTTAAGCTTTCTGGAATAATTACTTTAAATCCGTTTCCTTCTTTGGTCCATTTTAAAGAAGTTTTAGAACCTAACATCGTAATTTTTGTTCCTTTTTTAGGGCTGATCGCTTTTACTGTAACTTCAGCAGGAATTTTATCTTCTCCTTCTTTAGCTAAATAAAATGCAAATACATTTCCTGCTTTGTTTTGTGTAAAACAAATGTTTTCTTCTTTGTAAGGTTCAATTGGTTTTGTGTTGTAAATCGCTGTGCTGTTTACTTTCATCCAATCTCCATAAGCTTGCAATAAATCGTAAGCGCCTTTATCCCATTCTCCTTCTGGACTTGGAGCAACGTTCAATAATAAGTTTCCGCCTTTTGCTACAATATCAATCAACAAATGAATTCCTTGTCTTCCTGTCATGTAAGTAGCTCCTGGAGAATAAGACCATCCACCGCCAGCTGGAATGCAAGATTCCCAAGGATAAGGCAAAGTTTTAGCAGGAACTCGTCCTTCTGGAGTTAAATAGTTTTGGTTTTTACCGTGAACCGCTCTATCCACCACAATTAATCCTGGCTGTTTCTGACGCGCTTTTACAACCAATTCATCCATTTTAGGATCTTGATCTACTACTCTGTGTTTGATGAAACCGTTTTTAGATTCGTTCTCCGTAAATTTTTCGTCGTAATTTTCTTTGATGTTCACTTGATCTCTTTTTCTAACCCATCCACCATCTAACCATAAAATATCAACTTTACCGTAATTAGAAAGAATTTCTAAGATTTGGTTGTGCGTGAAATCAACATATTTCTGCCATTTTTCCGGGTATAAAGACGGATCGTAGTTTACGTTTCTGTCGAAAGGAGGAAAATAAGGATCCCAGTAGTTTTCGTTATGCCAGTCTGGTTTAGAGAAATAAGCACCAGTTGAAATACCTTCACCTCTAAAAGAGTTGAAAATTTCTTTTAAAACGTCTGCTTTAGGATTGGTATGAAAAGGAACATCTTTGCTCGTAATCTTGTAATCAGAATATTTAGTATCATACATATTGAATCCGTCATGGTGTTTGGTGGTAAAAACCATGTATTTCATTCCAGCATATTTAGCTGCTTTAGCCCATTTTGCAGGATCAAATTTTACTGGATTAAAAGTCTTTCTTAAACCTTCGTAATCTTTAATATAATCATTATAATTAGATGGATTACTTCCTTTTTTACGTTCACACCATCCATAATCTTCAGGGCAGATAGACCAAGATTCTACAATACCCCACTGGCTGTAAGTTCCCCAGTGCATTAGCAAACCAAATTTTTTGCCTTGCCATTCGTCTAAGTTCTTTAAAACTAACGGATCTGTTTCTGGTACGTATCTTTCATCTTCATAAATCGCCTGCGCGAATATCTGAGCTGAAAATAAAAGGGCGATTATGAATATTCCTTTTTTCATCTTTAATCTAATTTATAATTTATTATTCTTTGTTTTTCTGGTTTAATAGGTAATCTTAACTCGTTGGTTGAAATTATTTTCAACACATAGAAACATAGTTTAACTAAACCTAAAAAAGGCGTTTCACTAGTTTAAATGCACATAGTTTAGCTATGTGTGGAAACTTGTTTCTTCCATTTTCTTTTTTCGACACAAAAAACTATGTCTCTATGTGTTAAAATGTTTTTATTTTTTAATTACACCCAACGGGTTAATCTTAATTTAATTTTTCAAGTATCGGTTGATCTGTAAAAGTTAATTCTGTTTGAGCATTTTCATTAAGCTGCTCGAATACAACAAACTTATTCTCACCCGCTTTCAACCAACAGCCTGGTACATAAAGCGTTTGCTGCGGCCCTACTTTCCAATAACGTCCAAGATTGTGTCCGTTAACAAATACAATTCCTTTTCCCCAATTGGTCATATCAAGAAAAGTATCGGCTGGTTTATCTATGTTTACTGCAGCTTCATATAAAACTGGTCGTCCAGATTTTACCGTTTCAGTTTTAAGAACTGGCACTTCATTCATCGGCATTTTATATATCTCCCATCCGCCAGTAATTTCATATTCATTAATGAATACTGGAGAAATAATGCCTTTTGTGTTATGTACGATTTCAGCTCCGTAATTAATACGTCCCATATTTTCAACCAGAATTTCTAAAATACCGTTGAAAGGAATAGAAAGGGTCAACTCATAATTTTTGAAAACTCTATTCAATTCACCCACTTTAACTCCATTTACATAAACGGTAGCAAAGTCTCTCAATCCCTCTATTTTTAATTTGCCAGAAGAAATTGGCTGAGTAAATCTTTTTCGATACAAAACGTATCCATTTCCTTGACCTAATTTTTCAAATGTTAATGGCTGGTCATTTACGACTGGTTTTTCTTTTTTGATCCAACTTAAAACATCCATACTTGATTTGATAGGCTGATTAGGATATTTTACAACTGGAATTTTCTCTGGAATTGCTGCTAATTTTGTTTTAGAATACTTTTGCATTACGTCACGAATAGCCATGAATTTTGGTGTTGCCCAACCTGCTTCGCTGATAGGCGCATCATAATCGTAGCTTGTAATATCTGGCTGAATATCACTTTCTTCATTATAATTTGCTCCAGAGGTAAATCCAAAATTAGTACCGCCATGCGCCATATAATAATTAAAAGAAACACCTGCATCGAGATACTTTTTAGTTTGACTTGCAATCTCCTCTGATCCAATTTTAACAAAAGGTTCTGCCCAATGATCCAACCAGCCAGAATAAAACTCTGCCACCATATAAGGCCCTTGCCCTTTATGGAATTTATCGACTT
>Ga0099826_10001618_pt1 | contig 13765 bp, 6 predicted proteins | sample Mtrugardesep15_FD_76830 | JGI IMG/M metagenome (GOLD analysis project Ga0099826, IMG submission 76830) | Root nodule microbial communities of legume samples collected from California, USA - M. trunc garden sep15 | ecosystem: Host-associated > Plants > Roots > Nodule | place: USA: California... | reverse complement strand
GATAGTCTACCTTGCACAACTTGGGTAGTGCCGTGAAACGTCTTAAAGAAAGCGACCTGGTCGTGACTCACCCCGGTAATAGTTTCAAAGCTCTCTCGTAATTTTAAAAATCCAAAAACAACACTAGTGGTGAGTGACACATGTAGTTTGCATGAACCTATAGGTTCAAATCTCATTATCACAATTATTATCCACATGTGGCTGCAACCTCAAAGGTTTTTTTTATGATTTTGTAACACAGTTGACGTTGCATCAGTCACATTGACAACTAATTCCATGATATCAAAGATCGTTTAATGACCACAATTTATATCCATGATATAAAGTATAAACCAACATGAGACTTTTGAATACACAAACATTTACACTACTCACAAAGTTTACTATATATACTGCTCAATATAGGCCACAAAATCAAGTTTTTTACGTTTCTGCGACCGACCACGAAAGCCACAGTTGACAACTATGTTGGCAATATCAAGGATCCCAACACGACCACAATTTAAAACCATAACTTAAACCAACACGGAAGTCTTGAAATTTTACAGAAGTATATATACTACTCAAAAATAAAGTTATCAAGTTTTTTGATACATACTACTCAATCGGGTTTTAAAAATAACCCGCAACAACATTTTAGGCCACGCCATCAAGGTTTTTGATGTTTCTACAACCACGATTGATTCTACATCAACCACATTTGACAACTATTTCTTTAATATCAAAGATCGCAACAAGACCACTATTTAAAAACCTTGATTTCAATTAACATGAAAGTCCTTAGTATTATATGCGTGCATATATACACAACTCGCAAAGTTTTAATCCATCATTAAGGTACACAAATGATAATTATTGATTAGGATTATCTTAAAACAAAGTGGTAATTACCTCAAACCTCTTCTTGTTTTCCTCAAGTCTTTGTTCTCTAGCCGCTTCATACTTGTTACTGGAATTGGAACAACCCTTTGCCATCTGCTTACACACAATGATTCAACACACACAAATTAAAATTTTTATTCTTGTGACAAAAAAAAATGCAACTATTTAAAAAAATGAGAAAAACCCAGTTAGTCTTTTTCCATAAAATTTAAAAAGTTTTAATTTTTATAATAGCAGAAAGTCTTAAAGAAGAAAAATGAATGCTTTAAGCTTTTCCATCTCTTTAACAAAAAAAGAAAACAGGGTTTATTCATATGAAAAAATCCATAACGAGTAACCACAGTATGTAAAAGAAACAGTTTTGATTGAATACCTTGATTAAGAAGAGAAAGAAAAATGGAAGAGATTCAGCTGAAGAGATTAAAGAAAAGGGTTTGAATAATGAATTACCTATAATGAAGAGTTGACTGTCCGGAAATAAAGGCACAGTGGAAGGAGGCAATTTCATTGATTTTCAAATGCTGTTTTCTTGCCGCACGGTTCAGTTCGATTTTCAGTTTTTATTTTACTAAATGAACTAAACCAAACCAAACCGCAACATAAGATAAACAGGAATTAAACTTATGTCCCAAATCAATACTCATAGAAACTCAACGAGAACTTTTATAGAATTACATGTTTTTTTTTTTCTAGTTAAGTTTCTTCTTTGCTTTTTATCTAAAAATGTATTTATGTGCTACTTGAACTTTTAGAGAATGATAAAATTTTAGTCTTTTACATTTCTTGTCGAATAAAATTGCAATTTATCCACATTTTTAATTTGGTCTATGATGTTGGAAACATTGTTGGATGGAATGAAATTCTAATATCAGGTGAAATTTAAAATATTGTTGAAAATATTGCAAGAAATAAGTTGTGTTTTAGCATTTTAACTTCACTTTAATGTTGAAAACAAAAAACTTTATTGTCTCCCAAAAAACTGCATCAAAAATACATTTAACCTCTTTTGTATATTGCACAACACTGAAGTTTTTTTTGACAAAAACAAACTGATATTCATTCATTTAAATTGATAGAGTACATCAAATACAAACATCGTTAAAAACGTAAAGGGTGAATCTACGAACACACTCACAACACCCAAGTTAATAACATATCATGCTTCCGGATCTGCAACGTTGATGCCAAAATCATTGATTGATAACGTCGCGCGATAAAACGCAAATCAAACGTCGCGCGAGACGACGAACAACACAACGTCGTACTTAGACAACGAAATCACAAAAAGCACAAAAGAAAAAATTTGATATATGTGAAAACCACTTATTAAAATCGAAAGAAAAGGGAAAAAATATGTAGATGGGTGATTTTAGGTCAAAGAATGACCTAAAACCACCCCTTCTCGATAAACGAAGGAGAAAAAAAGTTTAAAAAGAGGTTGGAGTTTCAAATTGGCCTTTCGATCATATGCTCTTATTAAATCGTATTCAAAATTAAAACATATTTGATCAAAACATTGCACAGCAAAGAAATAAAGTAATAGGAAAGTTAATTTACATTTACATTAGGCTATCATAATTACATCAACGTTCTACCTACCAAGTACAAGGAAAATGACATAATTTTTTTGATAGAAACATAATTCCGCAGCAAAGGAAAAGGACATTACACAGCTATAAACCAGCTAAAGTCAAGTGAAACCAATCGATGACTCACTTCTTTTATTTTGCTAATCAAATCTGTGTTTAATGCTATCAGCATGATTCCTCAACTTTGGTTGAAACAATGACCAAATTCTATTCTTCAAGATATGAGCCTTAGCATTATCATTTTCAAGTAACAAAATGCGATTCTTCAAATATACCTTCCACCAAATGTTTGCATACATTTTCCCTCAAAATATCATCATAGATTTATCCAATTACATTGCTTCTTGTACCTTTCATCAAAAGCAAGACTAAAAGCACTTATTCTCTTAGCTATATCTTGACGACGAAGAGTCATAGAGGAAGATTTGCCCAACTTATTCTCTTAGCTATATTCTTTATATTGTTCATGTGCTTTTAACCAAAAATCTCCCATCATATTTCCAACTCGAGTACCTTTTAAATTGAAGAAATGAAAATGATTATTCAACATAAAAAAGAGAGTACAAATTGATATCTTCATAGGATTTTTGACCAACCATCCGTAATTATGCTACATATTTGATTCAAAAAAACACCCTCATTTTTTTTTAACGGCAAAATTTATTAATAACCAAATCCCTGCATAAAACGAACAAGGACAGGTAGACAGAAACTACAAAACAAAGACGCCATAATAGAGAACACCCAAAAGAAAAAACCATAACAACACCAATACAGACAACACCTAAGTTGAGAAAAAAAAATCACCCTCTTCATATAGTTAATTTCTCCCAACTAAAAAATATTTCCAAAACCTTGTTCAATTATGGCTTATACTCATCACTTAGAAGCTTACTACAATAATCAGTAACAAATCTTACTAGCTTAGCAACTTCACTTGCTGTTAAAGTTGCAAGAATATACACTAGCACCATTTACAACTCTTGTGATAAGATCCTTTGTCACAAACATTGACAACTAATAATTTGAAAGGATCGATTTTCTCTCCATAACAACTATTCCAAATATGATAAAGGAAATGATTCCTGATTCAATAGCAATCTTTGCAAAACAAACTATATCTATGATTTTGTTTTGAACCAATTAAAAACCACATTATTAGCTTTCAACCACCACAAGGAATTTGATTTTACTTTATCTAACAACTGTGATAGAGAACAATTACGGCCACGAAACAAAATCATAGATATGGTTTGTTTTGCAAAGATTGCTATTGAATCAGGAATCATTTCCTTTATCATATTTGGAATAGTTGTTATGGAGAGAAAATCGACAACCGGCACCGCTACTTGAAGTCTCTCTCTGTCGTCTAAAACACTTCCTCTCCATCACCAACCATTACAAATTCTATCTCACTATCTTACATACAACCCTCCCTGTCCTCCCTCGCTTATTACAAAGGTTCACCAAACTCACCTCCCTCAACCTCTCGTCTTATTATGGTGACCTCAATGCACTTCTCACCCAAATCTCTCGTTTCCCATTGAAACTAACATTGCTCAATCTCTCCAACCAACTCAACCTTCTAGCTAATGGCTTGGGAGCTTTCTCTCAAAATATTACAACTTTGACCTCACTCATTTGTTCCGTCCTATATTCTATCAATAGCACTGATCTCAAGCTCATTGCGGATTGTTTTCCTTTACTGGAAGAACTCGACCTCGGTTACCCCTATAAGTTCATAAATCACACACATAGAAATTTCCCCACTGGATTAATGGCTCTTTTATTGGCACTCTTCAAACTCCGCAAGCTTAATCTCTCTCATCATTACTACGTCAACGACTTTTTGATTTTTCACTTGTTTAAGAACTGCAAGTTTCTCGAAGAGGCAATCCTGCCTAGATGTCAACGAGTAACCAACTTAGGCGTTGCTTGTGCTCTCTGTGAGTGACCAACATTGAGATCTTTATCCTTTTCAGGTATTAGTATTACTGATGTTACCTCACATTTCATTGACTCATTGCTGAGTTTGAAGGGCATAACTGCACTTCATTTTTCAAGAATGCATATATCAGATCAGTTTCTCTTCTCTATTGCAATGGAAAGTCTTCCTTTGACAAGGCTTGTACTCAAAGAATGCACCGACTTTGCTTATTCTGGAATCTCTTATTTCGTCCTATGATGTTGTGCATGTTGTTGATATCAAGTGGTGGCATAAGCTTTAGTGTAGAGATATTTTGATTAACTTCTCAAAATCAGTTTTTTATTTCTAAAAAATTAGTTTGATAAACTATTTTGCAAATTGTAATTTTGAAAACTATTGAGTTTTTTTAGTTTTGAGAGCTAAAAAAGAACAGTGAAAGGTAGTTTTGGATTTTAGTTTTAGTTTTTTTGGTGTGATATAATCTACATTTTTGTTTTCAAAACATATTTATAAAAAAAAAAAATCCACCAAACAAGTTTTTTTATTTTCTCTTCTCAACAATAGTTTCTAAAAATAGAATTACCAAACAGATTTTTTTTTGTTTACTTCAAAAGAACAGTTTTCAAAAACAAATTTATAAAATAGTTTTCTAAAAGTAAAAAGCAAAAGTCAACCAAACAACGTAATATTTAACTTATTTAATTTAAACAATATGTTTTAGTATTTAAAAATTATTCAAAATAATCTACATGATGATAACAGCATAATTTTTGCTGCATTAAACTACTACCTCTTACCAACCTATGGTTCTTTTGAGCACAGTTGCACCGTGGAATTTTATGAAATCACTTTGTTTTTGCAACTTATGATTGCCAACATTGCTTTTAAAAAAGTTGATGGACCAGAATTTGATAATCGAATCTTGTTTATGATGAAACTTTGTTGAGACAAGAGTTAAAGACCACATAGCGCAGTGGATTAGCGCGTCTGACTCCCACTGTGGTCGCCTCACTTTTTTTTCAATTCCAAAAATAAAACTGTTTGGTAAAACTAATATTTTACCTCTAAAAAGTTGATTATTTGAACTCAACAACTCTTCCTCCCAAGCAAACAAAGGCCGACGCCACTTCCAAGTTTCCCTTTCCATATCGCAGTTTTGGGAGGCGCATCACGATTTTTTTGGCAGAATGGATGATTTCTGATGAAGGAAAATCGTGACGCGATTTTGTACAAGCATGATGCGATTTTTGGATAAGGTTGTCGTACCTTGGGTCGTACGCTTAAATTGTGACGCGATTTTCACAGGCGCGGGACGATTTTGTCTGTCACTGTGTACTATATAAGCATTTCAGTTCATTTTTGAGTAAGAGGTTCAAGAGTGGAAAACCTGGAAATCAAAGGATGTAACTTTAGGGTTGATGGTCTTTGATTAGAGTTCTCTTGGTTTGGGAAACATTGTAAACACTTTGGGTGAGTGAAAATCATTGAGTGTCTTGTTCTTTGGTCAGATTGAGAAAATGGGTAGAAATTAGGTTTGTTCTTTGTGAGCTTGTTGAAGCTAGTTTCTTGTAACTCATTTGTATCTTTTTGTAAGAACTCATTGATAGTGGATTTGAGAGATTTATCTCTCCCCCATAGTAGGTCAAGTTGGATCGAACTGGGTAAACATTTCTTGGTGTGTTTGTTTCTCTTCTCTCTTTATCTTTTGCTTGTGGTTTTGAGTTTTTCACTTTAATTCTTAGATTAGATCTAGGTATTGTTTTTGTGGTTGTTGCTTGTGTTTACTTTGATATTGGTTACTATTTTCTTTTGCTCCACAAATCATAGTTTTATTGGTGTGAGTTTTGAGTCCAAATTCACAACAAAAACCTTTCAAAAGTGTACATCAAAAAATATTAATGTTGAATTAGCATTGACTGATATAACTAACATCCAAGACTCGGCCTTTACAATTTCCACTAAAAACTATTTCAGGCAGACTTACAGAAAACATGTCCTCTTCGATAATGTTATACATACAAATTACTCAAACACAGTAGCAATTATATTGTACTAACATTATTCACGTTCATATCTCTTTTCAGTCACAGTTATTGTGCATTATATGCATCTTTGACTTGAAGAACAAGTATATGAGGAGGGCAACCATACATAAATAACTAGTCTTAGTTCACATTTTTAATTTAAATTTGATGTCTAATCTTGCATTTCCATGATCCAAACATCGATTTCTTTTCACCTAAATTATTACCTCTTTAATTATTTTATCATTCTCCTTATTCTAATGTCTTAATTATAGAGAATTATTTTAGTTCAAATATTTGTAGAGCTTTTATTTATGTACTAAACAGTAACAAAATCTCTCTCCTCTAACACACCACGTAAATCACTCATCCACAATCCAACAACTCGTTCCATCGCACGGGTTTCAATATAACTGAGGTTAAATATAATTTAAAAATTATGAGTGGCGAATCAAGTCCTTCACCGATGGACTACATTAAAAATATCGTTTGATTTAAGCAACTGTCTAGATTTATTAGAAATCAAAATGAGAATATCTACAATTTCGCACACAATCCCTCAACAAAATCAAGCCACCACCATCCTTCGGCCAAAATCAAGCCACCACCCTCAACAAAATCCATCCCTACTTTCAACAGGTAGATCAACTTTGAACAACAACAAATTGGTCATTGACAAAGTAATCCATGAAACAGATTACTTTAAAATATCAAAATATATAATTCTTCTGCTGTCTGTGTAATTTACCACGGCTTAGGTTTTTTTTATGAGGGAAAAACGGTTTAGGGTTTGCTATATATAGCCGAGTTTGCATGGAAATTAGGGTAGCCGAGTTTGCATGGAAATTAGGGTATTGTGTTTCTAAACGTATTAAATAAGTGTACAACAACTTGTCAAAAAAAAAGCAGGCTACAGAAACAATAGAAATATACAAACGATGACACAACATGATAGGAATGAAAAACTCATCAGTGAGGTCAAATATTAGGGATTGCTGCATTTTAGAAGGAATTTGTTAGGTTAAATTGATGTTAACCTAATGCAGCATTTTAGAAGAAAATTATTAGGTTAAGTTGCTGCAGATCTAATAAAATTAATAAATAAAGATGTTGTATTATTTGTACCTTGAAGAATTTTTTTTGTTTTTATCAATAAAGCACTGAGATAATTGGATAATGGGCTCTTTCAAACCAAAGAATTCTTTTACTAACACCTAGTTATTTTTAGTTAATTACACCCAAATTTAATTAAAATTTTACAATAATATCAAAACTGTCCTTTTATATAAATTTTCTTAAAACATTAATTTCAATCATTGTCGCTCTAAAATATCACCCTATTTCACCTTAAAAAATCATGGATGTTCAATCAATCTCTATAGAAGATTAAAGAGTGGATTAAAACATTTTTCATCCATACTCTATTGCATATAAGTAAGTGAATTTTTTTTAATGATGCTAGAGTTTCTATTTTTTCTTGTTCTTCAACGTTTATATGTTATGCACTATACAACAACAGTTATTTGATGGTGCAGCATGCACGTTAACGTTTATTAACATTGTTGGGGTTAACTTAAATTCTTTTCAAGTAGGTACATGTAAACTTAGTTTACATAACATACTTTAATTTAGTTTACATGTACTTAAATAAGTAGAATCATTAAACAAGGTTGAAGAGGTTGAAGCAAAATTTAACTTTTAGCATGTACACCTAAACATAGTTTACATGATCTATTAAATCTAAGTTTGCATGACCTACTTAAACTCAGTTTAAGTATGTACAATTAAACTCAGTTTACATGACCTACTTAAACGGAGTTTCAAATTAAATTACAGTTAAATCAAGTTTTCCCCATTGTTAAAGTAAGTCCTTTTTTTTCCTCTAGGTTTCATTTCACTTAATTTCAACTACTATAGAATCAAGTCTTCTCCATCATTTAACTCAATTTAAATTATTTTTTCTCTTTTAAGTAAATGGACATCAGAGAAGAAAATATTGACAGACTCAGCGACATAATCGAAGAAGAAAATGTTGATGTGGTTACCAATGGAGTGGAACTTGAAAACACAAAATTAGTAGATTCTACCAGTTTTTTTAGGTTTTAGAAGAGGAGAGAAGAAAAACGCATTAGTTTTATGAGTGAATTTAAAATTTTAATTTATATAAGGGTAATTTTGTCTTAGGGATGTAACTAGGAATACATGGGGTGTAATTAGAAAAATTCAAAATCAAAATTCATTTTTACAAATAAAAAATCTTTATAAAACATAAAATCAAAATTTTTTTTTGTCAAGTACCCTAGTGGCTAGAATTCACCTTTTTCAAGGTGAATAAGTGGGGTGTCCAGGGTTCGAACCCCTACCCCTGTATATAATAATGCATGTCCCTGCCAACTGAGCTATGCTGATAGGGACAATAAAATCAATTTATACTCTCTTCTTACGAACTATTTTTTATTTTTATTTTTACGAAATACTTATGATACTTTTTTTTGAAAGAGAATACTTATGAAACTCATTGACTACCAAAATTCGATGTTACCCCATTCTAATTATTTGACACGTCATCAAAATTATATCATTTGTCTATATTGTTTCAACTTCCCCCTGTTTCCACTTCTAAATATCTAGACTCTATATTATATCCTTTTGTGTCTTGTGTCTTTTTTTAACAAAAAATACCCACTAAGAGGTGAGAGAATACAACTGGTAAAAAAATTGAGGTAATTTTGTAACAAAAAATTTGTTTTATATGGTTATATCTTCTTTTTTTGTGGTTGGGGTTTGAACTCCAGACCTTGCATATATTATGCATTGTCTCTACCAACTGAGCTACGCTCACGAGAACTTTATACAGTTATATCTTAGCAAACTAAATTATTTTTTAAAAAAAGTTATTTTTATTACAATTACAATAAACAAAAACAAAATAGATTTTTTTTTTATAAAAGCACTAGAAAAAATAATCTTCATATTATTGAATGTCAAAATCACATGTATTTTAATGTGTAACAAAAGGACCCTATGAAACCGTTTGTTATAATTTTTTAAGAAACAAAATCATTTTGTTACCTCTTTGAAAATTCTCTATAACTTCTTTAAAAAAATTACTATATTTTTTAAAAAATTCACAATTTTTTTTTTTTTTTTAAAAAAAGCACTTTAAAAGGCATTCTATGCATTTCCTACAATATAAAAAAAAATCAGCATCTAATTTAGGATCTCATGGTGACTGTATACCAACTCATAGGATGCCCTATTTTATTTTATTTTAGTATTTGGTCCTATTTTATGTTATGTTACGTTCTTTTAATTTAGTTAATTTTGCTTTTGGCATGAGTAGATGTATTTCAATGTTTAGGTCTTAGATGAAATTGTATATCAAGTTGTTTGAACTATGTGATTGTATAAACTCTTCAATTAAATTATAATTCTAGTTTTTATTAAGGATCACTTGAGCTTAATGCTTATATATGAACTTAAGGGTGATTTATTGGATTGAAATTTTGAAAGACTGTTTTGGCAAAAAAAAATCTTAAAGATTTTAAAAGACTTTGTGTGATTGTATTGATTTTGTGGGATTTTAAAAGACTTTTCACAAACAGTTTTGTTTCAACCTCCCCTTATTTCAACTTCAAAATATCTAGAGTCTAAATTGGTTTATTTTGTGTCTTGTCTCGTGTCTTTTTGCAACAAAAAATTTCCACTAATACGGGATAGAAATCAACTGGTCAAAAGATTGAGGTAATTTTGTAACAAAAAAAAAATCTCTTTTATATAGTTATATTTAAGCAAACTACATTATTTTTTAAAAAAGGTTATTTTTTATTACAATTACAAGAAACAAACACAAAATCTTCAAATTATTGAATGTCAACATCACATGTATTTTATTCCGTAACAAACGGACCTTATGAGACCATTTGATATAACTTTTTTAAGAAACAAAATCTTTTTTTATACCTCTACAAAAATCTCTATTTATGCATTTCCTACAATTTAAAAAATAAATAAAAATTCAGCATCTACTTAAGGATCTCATGGTGGCTGTCTACCAACTCATAGATCGTTCTAGTTTACGTTATATTACCTTCTTTTAATTTAGTTAATTATGCTTTTGCCATGATTAGCTATGTTCCAATGATTAGGTCTTAAATGAATTTGTATATCAAGTTGTTTGAGTCATGTGATTGTATAAAATCTATTCAATTAAATTATAATTTTAGATTTTATTCCGGATCACTTGAGTTTAATATTTTATGTATCTTGATAAACAGATTGGTTCAAAGATATTGGGTTGTTAGGTTGTGAATTATAAAGATTGATCATAGTTTTTTTTTATTGAGTGAGAAGATTGATCATAGTTATTTTGCTAATTTTTTGTAACACTAATTGAATAACTATAGAGAATACCAAAGAACGAAAAACAAAAGAATTCGAAAGATTTGATCATTCCCGGATTCAAATTCTAGTTCATAACAGACACAAAAAACACAAAGACTGCTAGGAGTTAAAAGTACACAAAATGAAATGCACGACATAAAAACGCTTAAAAAAAATTATAAAATAGCCAAAAGAAAATTCAAACTCTATGAGAAACCAAATTAGATTCAACAAAACCAAACTAAAGTTGCATTTACATCTTTCATTCCCTTTTGGTTCTTCAAATGTCTTCCAATAGTCATTGAATAAATTTCCTATATCAAATGGGTCGTAAACTTCAGTTCTGTCTATAGTAGTACATATTATAAAAAACCTCCTATAACATATATATAATAATAATATGAACAAGAAAGTATGCAAAACCCATGCTACTAATGAGGGATACAGTAAAGTTAGTATGAAACAAGACAAAGTGGTGAAATACATCCTTGTCGCAATGAGGTATTATCTCATAGAAATAAATTTGAAAACAAAAACATCTTACATTTAAGAGTTCAAACATCAGTGAAACATTTTTAGAATACTAGTAAACATTACATCCTTGGCGCAATAAGAGTTCCATCTCCTTGTCGCTGAAACGATAACGATCTGGAGTTGCTACATTTTTCAATGATGGCCTTGACAATATCAATGAGGCAAGAACATCACTGTTCACATTACAACATCTTATCAAATCGATCTCTTGTAGTTGTGCACAGTTCTCTACCACATGCTTAACTCCCTTCTCTGTGACATCATCACAATCGTTCAGTGATAGTTGAAAAATTCCATGACAATTCTTCGAGATTACAAAGAGTGCGTCATCGTTAACTCTTGTGCTTGACAATTCCAACACCTTGAGTTTAGGAACTTCAATGTTTATCGTCATTTTCAAATCAGAACAGCCTTCTAAGTTCAAATGTGTCATCTTACAACATTTCCTTAAAACATGACCAATACCTTCTTCAGATATGTCATCGCAATCATTCAAAGCAAGATGCTCCAAGTTGGGGAAACAATCCGCGATGAGGATCAGGTCAGTGTAATTGATTGCATGAATGTAAGAACATGTTAGAGAGGTTAAAGTTGTAATTTTTTGGGAGAAATATTGCAAGCCTTTAGCGGGAATCATGGGTTCGTCAGATAAATCAAGGGATGTGATTTTCAATGGAAAAAGAGAGATTTCACAGAGAAGTGCATCGAGGTTACCATTGTAGGATGAGAGGTCCAGGATGATGAGATTGGTGAACCTATGGAAGAGACGACGAAGGAGAGGGGGTGTGTGATGATCTTCTACAGAGAGATAGCATCGGAGACGGTTGGTGATGGACAAGAATTGTTTGGAAACGAGGGAGACATATTTGTAGGGGTCTTCCTCATCGACTCTAAGTGGGTTGTTTCCGAGCAATCTTAAGACATGTTCCCAACAATCTTCAGATAGATAAAATTTTGCAGCATTTGATTTACTTCCAGTTATAATGGAAGAAATCGATTGTTGTTGTTGTGATGAATTGAAAGAGTTTGTCCTCTTCCTTTTCATATTGAGGACTTCTTAGGGTGTTCCTATTGGAGTTGAAGTGAATCGTATTTCTATGAGATTGAAGTCTGCCACTGCTAAATATTTCTTCTACCAGCGATGGTCTGAAATTGAAGTGAATATTATTTATATATATTTCAAGTTAATAAGACATGACACTTTTGTATGTTTTGGATTACATTGGAAAAGTTGCAATGGTTAAAAGAGACCTTTAATGCTTGAAGCAATACAACCATTCATAACAAAATCTTTAAATCTTTTAAAGGGTTGTTTCCGTTCACCAAATGACATAAGTTTCTCTATAAATAGAGACATTTTGGAGGCATAAAAAAGACAGGGAAAAGAATCAGGAATATAGACAGAAATCCATTGGAGTATTTTAACCGTGTTTTGCAAACAGAATATGAACAATGACAGAAACATGGCTAATTTATGACGTATAAATAACTATTTTTCAAGATCAAACTTGTCTACAGGAACTAGACTCATTGATCTTTTGGAATAATAAATGATATAAAAGTAAAGTTGCGTCTTATGTGTTTTTGGCGAAACATTTCGGTCCCGTATTTAAATTCCATGGTCCCGTATTCAATGGCAGCCTTTGGTACAGTATAAACATTTTATAAAGATAATGTTCAATGATCACTACTAAAACATTTTGAAAAGTTACACAATTAATTTAAATCATTATATTATATGATTTCATGTTGTTTTTATAAAAATGTAGTGTATATGGATTTTGATGTGCATGCTTTAGTGATATTATTGTTTTGTGTAGTGTTATTTAATTTAGAGGAAATTGCACTCACCTCCTCTAAGTTGATCTATAGATATGGCTATGAGAATACAAAATTTATGTGAAGGATTGAATATTCGAAGTTTATAAAAGTTAAAAGAAAATCTTGTAATTATTTGACGAAATGATCGACAAGGATATAATGTCTTCGGATATGATGTTGATGACAAGAAAATTGTAATATTCCGCCTATTGATTTCGCGATGTTTTATCTGTTAACGTTAGTTTATGTGCGTTCAAGATGAAGGGTAGTTTGGTCATAACGTGTAGAGGGTATTTAAGGAAGCTACGACACAAGTAACTCATTATTTGTGTTGTTTTCTCTCTCTAAAGTTCAGAATTTTGAACTCCTCTCCCCTCTCTCTAGCCTTCCGCCCCTTTTTCCCCTCTTGCTACTCAACACCTTTCCAACCTTGTGTTAGAGAATCATGTTGCATGTTGGTTGAATTCATGCCATTAGTTAGTATGGAGAACAAGACTTGAAGCTTCATTCCTTCCTCCTTCCCTCCAAAACTAGATTTGAAGCTTAGGTGATATTGCATGCTTGGAGCTAGGGTTCTGTTGCTGAGTTTGTGTAGAAAGTAGCAG
>Ga0099826_10001617_pt1 | contig 13767 bp, 10 predicted proteins | sample Mtrugardesep15_FD_76830 | JGI IMG/M metagenome (GOLD analysis project Ga0099826, IMG submission 76830) | Root nodule microbial communities of legume samples collected from California, USA - M. trunc garden sep15 | ecosystem: Host-associated > Plants > Roots > Nodule | place: USA: California... | reverse complement strand
TTCCATGGAAAATGGACTTTTGAGCAACTAGGAAATCATCACACACTGCTAAAGTACTCTGTGGACTCAAAAATGCGCAGAGATACGTTCCTTTCTGAAGCTATCATGGAAGAGGTTTGTCTAAAAATTTGATTTGGTTGATCAATATCATCAACTTTAATATTTCATATTGTTTTCACTCAAAATGTTTGGCACATATAAGTTGAAGCAAGACACATTTATCCATATCTCCTTTTTAAAAAAGAAAAAGTAAATAACTGTTTTTGTTGGTATTGGGTACAATCTTTTGAGGGTAAATCGATCCACATTTAAATGGCTGAATTTGTTTCAGGTCATTTATGAAGATCTGCCATCAAACTTGTGTGCAATAAGAGACTACGTTGAGAACCGGAAAGCATCACAATTTTCGGAAGTTAGTGAGGAGAATACGAATTCAGGACAACAAATTATATCATCTGGCTCTGGAGATGATAACAGCTCTAGTTCAGCTGATGATTTTTCCGATTGTAATGTTCGAAGCTCATCTAATCAAAGGTCAAGAGTTCCGGGACTACAGAGGGATATTGAAATCCTAAAATCTGAACTCCTGAAATTTGTTGCTGAATATGGTCAGGAAGGGTTTATGCCAATGAGGAAGCAGCTTCGGCTGCATGGAAGAGTGGATATTGAGAAGGCTATAACTCGCATGGGTGGATTCAGAAAGATTGCAACCATAATGAACCTCTCTCTAGCTTACAAATACCGCAAACCAAAGGGTTACTGGGACAATCTTGAAAATTTGCAGGACGAGGTAAACTTATGCAGAAGTTCCATTTTTAGTTGCTACTTGCCAGAATAACAAGCTAAAGTTAATAAACGATGACATGATGAAGGATGGATGTTATGCATAAATGAAATATTAATTCATGATAAAGAACATGTGTAACATTGTTTACTTCAATCATAACATAATTCATTTCTTCATGCAGATAAGTAGATTTCAGAGGTGCTGGGGGATGGACCCATCATTTATGCCCAGTAGAAAGTCATTTGAACGAGTTGGTAGGTTGAAATAATCCCTTTCTCAACTTCAATTATTTTTTTGTGTTGCTTACTTTCAAGGATATTGATGTAGCATGCCACATGGCATATGTATCTTATTACCATTATAATTTTGGGCTTAGCAGTAGATAACAGAATTAACTTGCAGGCCGCTTTGATATTGCACGAGCGCTGGAAAAGTGGGGTGGACTTCATGAGGTTTCTCGCCTTCTATCTCTCAAGGCAAGGAGAAAAAGAACCAGACAGGACGACAACCTTGGCAAGGATAAGAAAAATGATCACAGAGAATCAGCAGATGTAGATAGTGAGATCAATGCAGCATCTAGACCTTATATTTCTCAAGACACACACAAGTGGCATACAGAACTAAAAGAGTTGGACATAAATTGGGTTGAGTAAAGAGAGTATAAATATATTTATACATTGGCTTAAGTACAACTATGTCTTGATGCTAACAAGTTGCAAGTTCATTTAGCTGAGTCATGACTCCTTCCTTGTACATTCTTGCTTAGCACAGCTTGTTTACCTGCCTCTTTTTTCAATCTTGACTTGGCAGTATAAGTGTAAATTTGCTATTGTCCATAATTTTGCTTTGAACACCCTTCAATAGCAAAATATGGCTGCCGGTGGGTATAATTTTTAATATATACTGATGCCTTGTACTTATTGATAAATTTTCTTCCTTTCACTTAGCGCATTTTGGACGGAGACAGACTATTTAATCCAAGGACTTCAGTTTGAATTAAAGGGAAACGGAAGATTATTTCATAAATGAGCATAAAATGGAAGGTGAATGAAAAGTCATTACTTCTATAACAGTTTGCATGGACTTGCATGTTCCTATAATCACACAACTGAAATTGTATGACTTGCTTGTAAAACATAAAACATTGCTTCAGGAATGTGTACGAGGAATATTGTTGAATTATAAACTTCCTTTTAGTTAGTTACTGAGTTAGTTACACAATTTTAACTATCTCACACTCACACTTGGCGTATTGAATTTAATTGTGTTAGCCTTGGTATATAAGAAAAACTCCATTTGCAATAGTTCAGTTGTTAGTTGCTCCGAGTTTTCTCTCTGTAATCAATAAAGGGGTTTGAGCAATTTCTCAATCCACCAAACAATGGAGTCCTCCGGTCACAGTTTTGACAATCACAGTTATTACTTATTACAAATATGATCAAGTTGTTAAAAAGGACTTGAATTTGACTTCAAAAGGTAGTTCATGAGATGAGGGTACATCCAACAACTTCAGAACCTTGAGAGTGTGGGACTTCAATACCCCCACTCATACAACTTTAATATCCATCATCACAACTAGCGTGAGTCCTGATCAAATTCTATTATTGTCACACTTAATCCAACTCTAGATGGCTTGGGTTTCACTCCTTAAAACTAGCTCAAAGGAAGAGGGTAATGTGAAACTCAAATATTGGATTTCATATTTGGCCCCCTATATGAATTATTAACCAAAATGATCCACTTTCATTTTTTTTATGTTTCTGTTTTGTCCTGTAGTGCTCATTACAGCCAAATGAAATGGCTGTAATGGCATAATGCAACATATGTCCTGGATAGCCGTTTTGGTAATGCACTACAGGACAAAATAAAAAACGGTTGTCCAAGACACGTGTTGCATTCTGCCATTACAGCCATTTCATTTGGCTGTAATGAGCGACAAAACAAAAACACAAAAAATGAAAGTGGGTCATTTTGGTTAATAATTCTTATAGGAGGTCAAATATGGAAAAAAAAAATTGGCAATAAGGTCAACAAAAAAAATTCCAAATATTGAAATTGCATTTGTGGCACGCATTGTCAAAATTCTTAAAGTCTTATCCTTTGAGCTAATTTTTGAAAGTGAGATCCAAGTCTATTTAACACAAAATATGACAAACAAGTAAAACGTAGAACACAATAGTGGATGAAACAGAATCAAATATGGCAATTTCACAGTGATAAAAAGATATAGAACTACATTAATATGAACAACAAAATAAGATATAAAATTACATTGATAGAACTGTATTTATAAAGATAAGAAACAACAAAATTTAACGAACATTCATAGCTTGATACAAATAGAAGAGAGATCCTCTATAGTATAGTTATGAAATTAAACAAGAAAAGAAGTTATGAAGAAGGTTGAATGGCATTGAGTTTGATGTAGAAGATTCTAGAATCAGAGATACCGTCCCATGAATGAGAATGAGAAGGGAAAGTGCGAGCATAACCTAGATGATTCCTACAGTTACGGCAGAGGAGTTTGGTTGTTGTTGTTGTCCGTTGGAAATTGAAAAAAGAAATCCTCCATGAGAATGAGAATGAGAATTGTTGGATGTGAGTGAATCTAGTTTCGTCGATGGAGAAGAAGGAAATGAGACATCTCTTCCTCTTTTTAATTGAATGAGTTAGAGACGATGTTGTGTTGCGGTTGCTTGAATTCAAGTTCAGCTCATAACCACACGAACCACAGCTGCATCAATATCACAGTTCAAATTGAACATTCATAAAACAATAATGAATAGAAACAGAGACGGAGGAGAAAGAGAGATAACCTGTAGTTTACATCTCTGATAAAGGAATTAGAAGAATTAGAGAGATGAAGTTGTTGAGGCATGTCTTTATAGTCGATCATCATTCATTTATTTCACTCATCTTCAAGTGGAGAAAAAAACAGAGTTTTATAATGGAAGATTGATGGACCCTACTATTACTAGCTAGTAACGGTAATGAGAGAATATTTTACATGAAAAAAATATAATATCTAAATTACAAATTTTTTTTTTAAGGAAGAAATTGCAAATATTATTAATTCACTTTTAAATCTATATATTACAAATCCAATTATATTTCATTCTCTATTTTTACAGCCATATTCCGTTCTCCTTAAATTTGAAAGAATGTTTTTTAAATATGTGATGCCCAACTTGATACACTACCATAAAATCAGGATTAGAATTAAAAAGAAGTTTTTTTTTTTTTGTGGTGGTCGGAGTTTGAATCCCGAACCTTACATATATTATGCATTGTTCATGTCAGCTGAGCTAAGCTCACGAAAACAATTAAAAAGAAGTTTTAGTCGTTTGAGATATGTGGTAAAAGATATTTTTAAATAAAACTAAAATCGGAAAGTATACGTTTCTAATAAAACTAGAATCGGAAATTGCTGGCTTACAAACAAATAAATTCGTCTAACTTAGAATGTCATGGTTGAGATCTAAATTAAATAGTGCCCATTTTCTGATAATGAGATTTAAGATATAATCTTGTGCAAATCACACCTAAATCCACAACCACTAACAAACAATATTTCAATCTTTCATTTTTTTTTATTTGTGGTGTCCAGTATTTGAATCCTGACCTTGCATATATTATACATTATCCCTACAGCTGAGCTAAGTTCACGAGGATTCAATCTTTCATGTTTGTGTTTAAGTTTAACTTTGTTGTATTTTAATTACTAGAGTACAATTCATTATATTTAATTTGATATATTTAAAAATATTATAAGATAATAAACATTTTATGAGACATCTATTTTAATATTTTGTAACACTCACTGGTTTGATATTTCAGAAATGGTGACAGCTCGTACAAATAATGGAGAAATGGATAACATCTAATGTTAGAGACCAAAATGAATAATAGAAGTCTCAGAGAAATCTCTCCCTAAAAAAAAAAAAATCTTGGTGAAATCCAAATCATTTTTATTCTCTCATGTGTTAGACTAAAATGAGTATTTAGTATTTACTTGTTAATGGCAAACAATGTCAAAATTGTTAGGTCGAACGGTATGATCTGGAGTTCGAACTCCACTCGTGTGTAAATTTACAATGGCTTTGTCATATCGTCTATATACAAAAAAGAAAATCAACCCAGTAGAAAAATCTTCAACATAGATAAATAAAGTTAGAAACCAATAAAGGTGAAGGCAAAATTACAGAAACTCCATAATGATGAAATATAAAATGCAAGTTCATATATTGCAAGACATCATTGCAATTTGCAGGTAAAAGCTTGAGATCAACAAAAAAAAAAAAAGCAGAACCCCAACATTTCTCATTGTTGTGTAATAACAAGACAATATCTATACATACTCTCGTTTAGAAGGATTAAGGAGAAAGGACTACCGGTGACAATTACATCAAAGACCCAAAAAATATGTTACCATCTTAACTGATAACTTTGGCTCATCTCGTGTGGATAAATATTAACCCCAAACAAAACAAAAAAAGACACTATTAGAGAAGCTCTCCTATTTCAGTATCCAGTAAATCCTTTCCTTCGATGTAATGAGCGTTTAAAAGACGAAGGAGCTCTGGGATTCATGCAGAGTGACTATTGCTTTTTCCCCGCTTAAACCGCAAAACACATCATTTGGACCGTTTTAGGTAGACTACTAAACCAATGCTTGTTACAACAATAGCACCTGCAAGAATACTGGAGCGGAGAGACAAAACACTAGATTTCTGTATAGTAGTTGTACTAGATTGCGGTGCTGTTGGTTTGGCTGAATTGCCGAAATCCAAATACAACTTTAATGCCTGAAATACAAAGATTACAACAGAGTGAGTGAATTGATTAAATCCAAAAGAATTATTCCATAGAAGCCAATATCATCAGATGAAAAGGCCACAGTAGAAGCAAATATCTTCACCTTCACTCCTGCAGATCTAGCATAGCTGACAGCAGAAACAAGATCATTATCGGTTCCAAGAACAATTCTATCACCTTCATCGTCCTCGTACTATAAAAATGAGGAAAAAGTTAGTATGATAATAACGGTAGTACTCGTAAGGCAGAAGAATTTGCACTAGCATAAAACAAACCACAATCGCAGGGCGTTCTCTGTCATTGATATCTACTCTCTGCATGACTGCAGATACTAGCTCATCAAGATGTTCAGTACCTACGGAAAACAGCAAAATAAATAACTGTAAGTTCTTATAAGAATCAAACAAACAAGACAGAAAAATTAGACCAAGTCTTCCCAATTTTCCCCCGGGATAGTTACCACAGTTGAATCGGTACACGCGACCATTGAGATCCTCAAATTTGAAAGGAAATGAATTTCCAAAACCCATAGAGTGATATGCAGACTTTGTTGTATCTGCTCCATCCGAGGTCATGAGCGCTGAAACTTCGCTGCAATAAAACATTGTAGAGGCTGATTCACAGATCAGAAAGAAAAAAATTTCATGTTTAAACATTTGTACAACCAGCGTACCTATGAGTATCAGAATCTTCTGGTGGCTCTAGAGCAAAAGCTGAGTCCCAAAATTTTTGCATAATTGTATTTGCGACATCATTAACAGCTCCAGAGCTACTCTCAACCTAAGGTACATCTTAGTAATCAGAACTTGGAATCTGTATCAACTTTTACCAGAAAGAGGTACATGACTCTTTCTACGCAAGATAATATAAACTTCAATTTTATAAAAAGTGGACACCACAACGATTGCAAATAATGAAGATGCAAGGAGGAATGTTATGAGGACAGTTGAACTGATCCGTTGAACACTTTCAAATGCACCATACATAATATAGAACACTTTGTGTTATGTTTTATCCCATTCTAACCAGTCTACAAAATGCTATCTATAATTTATATGCATCTCAAGCATTAAGTTTACCAGGGAAATTGCCGCATGAGTTATCTGCAAAACATCAACGCAAGCAGCAACATATCCATCTGCAGAAACAATAATAGTCACTAGTCAGTGCAAAGCATGAATTTAGAATCTGCCAACAAATTTAGGAAAGTAAAGCTCACATCTGTCTACCACAGGAAGATGTAAGAATTTCCCATTGTGCATCATATGTAGTGCATCGAGTATTGTTGTATCTAGTGTTGCACAATCTGGGTTTGGAGTCATTACCTAAGTGAGAAAGGGAAGAATCAAGAAGAAAATTAAACCAGTTCTCAATATCAAGCAAAAACAACAAGGCAACAATACAGAAGAAATAGCATCATGCAATAAAATAACCTTCTTTCCGCTTATGTTACTTCAAAAAAAAAAATTAACCTTTTCCACTAGAGTCAACTCGGGGGAGAGATTTTGAGCTACAACACGCATAAGTATGTCCTTTGAACTGCATGAAAGATGTATAGAATGTTAGGCATCATACAACGGCAAAGGAGCAAACTAGGAAGGAAGGGATATAGTGCCAGCATTGAGTTGGATCACGTGGAAAATTAAGGGAAAAGATAAGAACATCGGCGTTGAACGGCAATGTAACCTCCAATCAACTTGGCAAGATGCGAGGGAAATCAGGATGGGGATTTATTATAAGGTAAGGAAGAAAAATGAGGGAATAAAAGAAAGAGAGAAGGGCTAGGATTAAGTAGGTGTGAATTCGGAAAGGTTTTGCCGTTTTGGGGCGTTTGAGTAGGGAAGAGAGACCTGCAGGCCCTTGAAATTCAGCAGTGCTCTATTCTCTAATATATTGTACAAAAAAAAAGGGGGTTCATGGCCCAATTTCAATATCATTAAAGAAAAACATGATCGAAGAAAACATACAATCATTTATGTTTATCCCATATAATGGGAATTCTAATAGAAGGTCGTGAAGCCTCTGAAAAGAATCTTACGTGAGTATGCCCTGAATCTTGGTTCCTGACAAAGACACGATAACAGCCGAATTAACACGCAACTCCCGCATCTTTTTAGCAGCTACATATACAGGATCTGCTGCTGATGCAATAGCAACCCTAGAAACATAAAGCTACAGATATTTGTAAAACAATTATATCTGACAGTATAAGCATCATGTGGCAATACATGCATACATACATACTTCCTCCGGACTGAAATATAAGCAAAAGTGCTAGTTGAACGGTCAATGTATGTGGTTAAAAATTTAGTCCACATACATCAATTTTTGAACTGTTATTTTTGCTTATATTTCATTCCAGAGGGAGTACACAACAAAATACAACACGGAAATTACTTCGTATTTTCGCTGATTAGGGTTGACAAAGAAGGCCTGAATATCCGCTCTCTCAATGTATCTAACAAAGCATTTGGAGCTGACAAAGATGGGAAAAATTTAAACAAAATATTAGCATCATTACAATATGAAGGAGACATATGTCCAGCACTTCTAAATATTGATAAAGCAAGGATAAAGAACTTGAAAATTTACAGAAGGAGGACCAATAAAAAAAAAAGTCAAATCTAATGCCACTAACTGGGATTGGCTAACAACATTTAAACATATGGAAACTACTCAAATCAATTTAAAGACAAGCATAAAGTATAAACTCAATAAATCAATTATGAAGATAAGAAACAAAGTATTATCAGATTTTACATTGGGACTAAATCATCCTTACAAAACTGGCTTGAAGGTGGGAGATGCCCATGCTTTATAAACACTAGAGAGGCCTCTAAGCAATGTTGGACTAAATCCACCCCTTCACACCCAACACAATGGCGGTGTTGGAGACTGCAATGAAGGCACTCAAATGCCGTATTTAGGCGGCTAGAGGGGGACCGCAATGAAGGCTGAATTTCCAACACACCCCCTCACATTTGGGCTCAATAGGCCTGAAGTGTGGATGATGTGGGAAACCCAACATCAGATATAGGATAGGCTCCAATACCATATTGGATTGTATATTGGGCCTAACCCATCCTTACAAAACCAGCTTGAAGGTGAAGGCTGGCCATGCCTTATAAACACTACACATGCCATATCTCTAAGCAATCTGAGACCAAATCCACCCCTTCACACCCAACACAATGAAGGTGTTAGAGACTACAATGAAGGCAACCCAAATGCTTCAATCAGGGGGCTATAGCGGACCGCAATGAAAACGGAATTTTCAAAAAGTATAAACCATTCAAATCAGTTTGAAAAATAAGAAACAAAGTATAACTGCATACTTTAAAAGGTACATTTAAATATTAATTCCTAAACTGGTAAGAGTTTCAATGCAATTATCTTAATAGTGTCTTATTCTCCATTCATCTATCTACTCGGCTTACTATTTACAAATAAAACCTTTCAAGTTAAGCACTAAAGTATGTAATTGAAGTATAATATACTGAGAACCCATTGCCCAGTCCATTTTAGATAAAAATAAATAAAAAATTCATGTCTAAGAGCAAATAAAATAAATTAAGAACTTTTTATAAGAAAATCACAGATCACAATTGAGGAATATCCAGAAAAAATAGTACTCCCTCCGTCCCAAAATAACTGAGCCATTTGCAATAAAATATTGTCCCAGAATAACTGACCCATTTCACTTTTCAATGCAATATTAATTACTTTTTTCTAATCATACACTATAATTAATACTACTTTTATCATTCCCAATTCAACATCCTTCACTTTGAATTTATGATAATGGTGAATGCATCAATACTTGACAAGGACACTCAAAACCATTTTTCTATCTCTTTTACTTATACACTTTTTTAAATGTGTGAAATGAACAAAAGGCTCGCATATTATGGGACGGAGGGAGTACCAAGTTTAAGGAATAATTAACCTCACAAGTGATTGATTGGCCAAATAGAGGATTTATACAGTATCTACTCTTCAAACGCCTTTAGATTAAAATTTTGATTGTAGAAATAGTCAAGTCAACTTAGATACTCCCTCCATCCCAAATTAAGTGAGCTATTTGCTCATTTCACACATATTCAGAAAAATGTATAAGTGAAGGAGAGAGAAAAATAGTTTTAAGTGCTCTTGTTAAGTATTGGTGTATTCATCATTATCATAAATGCAAAGTGGAATATATTGAATTGGGAGTGATGAAAGTAGTATTAATTAGAATTATAATTAGAAAAAAATTAATTAATATTGCATTGAAAAGTGAGATGGGTCAATTATTATGGGACAATATTATTTTACAAAAGGGTCACTTATTATGGGACAGAGGGAGTATTAAAAACCAAACTGCAGCAGAATCCAACAGTGACCTATACTGTATAATAAACAATAAAAAGATATGCATGTATGTGGCTGCAATTTACAAATTCAAATACAATTGGTGGTTTAATACTGTAATACGTGTATGAAAATATAATTGATAACCAACCAGATGCATTGCTACCCCGCTGGCGTTCCGCGCCTTCAACTGCAGCTGCAATCGCACTCCCTTGCTCATCAGCCTTCTCCATCCTAGATATGGCATCATAAAGACATTTGGTAATATCCAGTATGGCAATGACTTCACCATTTTCCACAACAGGCAGGTGCCTGAATTTACCTATCAGTTGGAAAAAAAAAATCAGATTATAACTCAATGGAATACTTTATAGGGTAGACATCTATCTGGTAGAAACACTTCTCGACAATTCTTGCACCATCAGGTATCATTATTTAAAGAAACAGACGTAGTAAGAAACAGGTCGAAGGTGCAAGGAATAATGTGACAAAGAAGAAACATAATAAGGTATCACACACATATTGTCAAATAAATACTCCCTCCGTCTTAGAATTAATGAGAATGACACATCGGTTCATTTCACAAGTTTTAAGGGAAAAAAAACTATAAATGAAAGAAAGGAACAAATTAACCTTATCAAGTAATGGTGTATTCACCATTGCCATAAATGTAAAGTGGAAGATATTGAATTGAGAGTGATGCATGTAGTATTAATTAGAGGGTACAATCGAAAAAAATTAACGTTATATTGAAAATTGAGAGACACATTCAATTTGTTACTTTTTTTATTTTGCAAATGTGTCACTCGTCGAAGGTGGAGGGAGTAAGCAGGCACCGATCTGTGTACAATGCATTGGGGGCTTGTGCCTCCACTTACTTTATTTTCTCGTATGGTATTGAATAGTTTTATTTTATTTAGATTAAAAATTAGGTATTGTTCCCACAAAAACTATTGAAAATTTTATTTGTGAAAAATCAAATACACAATGGTATGGAAGATAAATTATTGAATGATTGTTTGGTCACGTACTTACAAAAATGTATTTGATAGTTTTGAAAATGAAAAAGTATACCATAATTTTAAGATATAAAGACACGTAGAGGATATTAAATCATAAATATATAGATGTCTTCAATTTTTGAGATATCAAATAGCATAATTTTAGTAGTCTCTAAATGTTTGCTTTGTAATAATTATGTTATGATTTTTATCGCTCATACATTGATTTTTTTATAAAAAAATAAAATTATCATATATAACCTTTGGGTCATGCTAACTAGTTCCCCGGGGCACTTAGTTAAGAAAGTTAAAAATAGAATTTTTTTCATTAAAAACAACAACTTTTTGACTTTCATAAAGTGGAACATTCCACTTTTCATCACTTCCCAATGCAAATTATCTATATTAGTCTCTTTAACTAGTGCTCCGGGGGCACAAGTTAGCATTTCCCATAACCTCCCCCACCATTTGAAATTTTTGGATCCTTCACTTATAGCTTTAGCCTTTAAATACCAGCAAGGTACAAGTTTTGATTCAAATCGGAATCAGATGGCATTTTCTTATTTTGAGGACAATAACATGGAATGGAAAACAGGCAAAAATAGCTATAAATATGAAAATAATATTTTTCCCGAGACAGCACACCTCATAACGTCTCATGTAACAAAGAGCGAAGACATACAACAGCCACATAGCACACCAACAAAATCAATTAAACCATGGATATAGAACCAAGAAAAACCAAAGAATAGACAATAAGACAATGAACAACTAATTGCTTTTAATTCATTAAATTGAACGCTGCAAATAACTAGTTCAAGCCACGAGGTGACGACACGACACTATCAATTATCACCATACCTATTCTCTCTTTTTTTGGTAAAAAAAGAGGGCAAAGCCCTATCACCCTACCTATTATAAGGCCCTGAGATAGGACACTGAAAGAATATAATTAAAGAAGTGTTCCTGAGATTATTGGATCAAGCTCAAATCACCAATGGTTCAATAGCACAAGTAACAACATGCCTACCTGAGAAACTCATTGAAAACAATTTTTTTAACTATGATATGCCAAATGATTACAAAAAAATTCTACATTCAGTTATTATAATTTATAATAGTTTTCTACCGACAAGATCAACTTGGAACACACTAGATATGGCTGGCTCCTAAAAGAAATCGCAGAAAAACCAAATATGCTCTCACTGTAATAATGAGTCTCCTTCCTGGAGAAGAAAAGTCCAGCAACCCAATGTACACAGAGTGATCTTGACACCCCCAGCATACCTTCTAAAGGCATCTAATATAAATTACCAAACTATTATCAGTGTAACAGTACAAAACAAATAACTCTATTGCTAAATCGCAGGCTGTGTGGAAACCATGATATCTGATTATAATGTCAGTGATTATGTCTTTAATCATGCATCATTCTTGGACGATAGTATAGTAACCACAAAATAAATGCAAACAAATTATTTAACAGAAAAAGACAAACAAAATTTAATTTAATCCACATCCTATAGGTCCTGTCATATCAGAAATATCATAATCATAATGAAGCATGAGCAGCATCGACCTCCAAGAACACATATAAGAAATGCAGAATAAAAATGTTCACAAAATGTATTAAATTAATTACGATTGGCAAAAAACGCTTAACGTAGCGTCATCCAAGCAAAAAACTACTTAGAACTCTGACAAGATGATTATAATATATGACATCCTAGTTCCCAATAATAACAATGATATTAAGTATTAACAGTAGGAATGAAGCTAACCTTGTACCATCTTTTGAAGAGCATCAATAGCCAATGTATCTGATGTCACAAATAAAGGATTCCGAGTCATTACTTTTGCCACCATTGTCTGATCCGGTCGCAAACCCTCGGCTATAACTCTAGTCGCAATATCCTAAACACAAGATACACATTCTTGCATTACACATTACATCTCAAATACAATATCCACACACACATACATTCTTCATACAGAAAATTGGCAAACCTTGTCAGTCATAATTCCAGATAACAAAGCATTGGCATCAGTCAACAAAACAGCATCAACACGACGTGCCGCCATTCGGCGACATGCATCTGAAACTGATGTCCCCTCAGATATAGTTAGGGCTTTGGATAACCGTAGCTTCTTAACCGTCCTTTCACCTCCATCAGACCTAAATCATTTCATTAACAATAACAAACATAATTGTAATAAATCAAAAAAAACTCTAGATTCAATTAACTAAATGAAATAAATAAATAAAAGAGAATTACTCGAGGGAAGGAGGAGAAGAAGGTTTGCTGGAAGGTTCGCTGTGGATTCCATTTTCAAATTTTTTGGACATAGAAGGAGGTTTTTTGTGGGTCCCACTGTTCCTCCTCGTTAGACCGTTCATGTTTTGTTTTTCAAACAGACAGAGGTTAGTGTTCTTCTTTTTCTGTATCTGTCTGTCTTTCTTCCTCCACCAGCCACCACCATCAACCTCTTTCTTTCTCCTCTCTCGTTTCTTTTCTTCTTCCTTTTTAGTTATTTAATTACGACATTTTATATCTTTTTAAATTATTATTATTATTATCTTTTTTATCATATCTCAGTCAGTCAGAGAAATTAAAAAAAAAAAGGTGAAGCTAAACAAAATGAGTATATTGGACATGATTTGGATTTTGTTTTGCTTGTAAAAATAGAAATATTTTTTGAGTTGTGGTTTGTATGTGTCCAATTTTCGGGAAATGGACACACAAATTTGTGGATGGATTTCTTATTAAAAGGAAAAATTTGAAAGAAAAAAAAAAGTATTATAGGTTTATAATT
>Ga0099826_10001616_pt1 | contig 13768 bp, 7 predicted proteins | sample Mtrugardesep15_FD_76830 | JGI IMG/M metagenome (GOLD analysis project Ga0099826, IMG submission 76830) | Root nodule microbial communities of legume samples collected from California, USA - M. trunc garden sep15 | ecosystem: Host-associated > Plants > Roots > Nodule | place: USA: California... | reverse complement strand
GGTCATGTTTATAACTTATAGAAGTATAAGGAAGATGATCAGGACACCATTATCTTGGCTGGAGCAGATTATGGAACTGGAAGCTCTCGAGATTGGGCTGCGAAGGGTCCTCTCCTACTTGTAAGCTCACACCTTACAAAATACTATTGTTTCAATATATTTTTTAGTTTAATGATTCTATATTAACAGAATAAATTGTTCCAATATATTTACGAGTTTAATGATTCTGTAGTAATAGTGTAAACAAAGTATTACGCAGATGTTCAATCAAATTTCACCATCTTATCTATATATTGATCAGACGTTTGTACGTAATAACTATATAGGGGGTGAAAGCAGTGATTGCTAAGAGCTTTGAGAGAATTCATCGCAGTAATCTTGTTGGGATGGGGATCATTCCTCTTCGATTCAAGCCGGGTGATGATGCGGAAACACTGCAATTGACAGGTCACGAGCGTTTCACGGTGGATCTTCCAGAAAAAGTTAATGACATAGAACCTGGTCAAGATGTTAATGTCACCACAGATAGTGGCAAATATTTTACATGCAAGCTTTGCCTTGATACAAGGGTACATAATAATTTCCTTTTTCTTTAACTTTGATAGGAGTTATATTATATATTATATCCTGAACAAGATATATGAGACTGATTTACACAATTGCTTCACTTTGTTACTTATTTATAAGGCTCAATTTACAGGTGGAGTTGGCATATATTGATCATGGTGGTATTCTTCCTTATGTTATCCGCATCTTGATTAAGCAATGATATTTTGTTTTTCCCTTCCTAGTGAGATTACTGAGGTATACTCGTGCATGTATGGATACATGCATGTGTGATACTGTGATGTATGGTACACAATAAATTCCATCTTAGATTGTTTGTAACATATGTAGCCCTTGTTCACTCTGTAACATACACATGCTTGAAGTTTCTCACTTCAGACATTTCTATGATTCATAATGAGTAGACGATAGCTTAATATATGGTAAATGATACTGAGGCACTCACTAACATGCTACTAGATAGCTATGTAAAACTCACAAATATGTTAGTATTCTAAATTCAGAAGATCAATTTATTGGAAATTTTTTGCTGCCAAAAAAAGAAATTTATTGGAAATCTTATGCATTTTGAAACTCATTTTGATATGATAGTATGTTTAAACTTTTTGGTATGTAGGTGTAGTGGCAAGCAACACCTAAAAATTAATACTCAAATCCGATAATCGACATTGCTAGTTGAACTAGGATCGTGCCAGATTGCTATTAATGTTCGTTTTAATTGATTGAAAAGTCAATCCCGACAACAATAATAATAAAAGAGCATACAAGAAATAAAATGAAACTAGGAAACCATAATTTTTAAAATGAGAAACTCCTTTTCATATCGGAAGGGTAAGCTAAGATCTAGTCCATAAAGTTTTTCACTATTTAAATAACTTAATTGTACTTTTCCATCCCTACTTTCTCACTAATCTTTATCCAATTTTACGTAAAATTGACCATTTTTATTGAAAGTTTAGATGACTTGGTTCATGGATGCTTATCATAGTTAGAAGATATCTCATGACAAAAATAAATTGTGTTTTTTTTAATGATTCGTCGTTAAATTAAATACATTAACCACTTAGTTATTTGATTAAAACATTTTTTAAAAAAAGGCTTATTTCGAATTTTCAAATTTTTTTTTTCAATTGTATCATCTAAGCAATTACTTAGTTATTAAATTAAAACCATGATTAAACTAAAGAAATGGACTTGTGTCAAAAGAAAAGAAAAAAAGGAAACCGTACATATGCAATGAGTGTCACAATAGTTATATACTGAAAACTGAGGGACAAATACGTAAAAAGAACTCGGAAGAATAAATACATCATAACACCCTTTTTCTTCTCCACAATATTCCCTTTCCCTTCTCCATTTTTCATTCATTTCCTCTAATCTTTCTCCCTCTGCTTCATTTCCCAACCAAATCTCTCTCTCTCTCTCTCTCAACCCTATCACCCCCTCTCTCCGCCGCACACGGCAGTAACCTCCGTCCCCTTCCTTCTCATACAGATTCACCTTTTCCCTAATCTACATCTTCTATACCCTATCATCCACCACCCCCAATCACATCTATCTTTTTTTTCCTCCAATTTTTTATAACTATTCTTTATTATTATTAATTTTAGTCGCTTTCATTATCTTCAACAGTTGTTTTTAATTTATTTATTTACCAATATGTCCGAACCCATTTGTTGTGGTCCCGGGTTTTGATTTTCCATTCCTCGTATTTCACCATTTTACGGTTTTACCCTTCATAAAAAAAACAACAACTTCAACCCATGATGATGAGTCAGAGTCACAATCCTCACAATTCTCGTAGGATGTTGCCACCTGGCAACACGAGAAAACGCAAACATTCTGAAGCTGATAAGCCGATACCTTCTAATCGGCTTCTAGCTGGCTATCTAGCTCATGAGTTTTTGACCAAAGGGACTCTCCTTGGACAGAAGTTTGATCAAGGTAATCAATATCGAACCGAGAATTATTATGACTCGGTCGTTGGCTCAGCTGAACAACAACGACAGAGTCAGTTGTACTCGAGAGCTGAAACTTCGGATGATGAGCCGATTAGAGCTGAAGTGAGAAAGGAGGAGCATAAGACTTATGGTGAGGTGGCAAGCATTGTGAAGACGGATGGGACCCACATAAAGGGAATTGTGAACCCCACACAGCTCTCCAAGTGGATTCACAGATCATGATACTACGTTTTCAACATATGATCAACCGGTTTAGATTAGATTTCAAGTTCTAAGTTCTTATCTTAAAAAAATCTAATCGGTTTGAAATTGATCTAACGAATGAAAAGTTGAGGCAGGGAAATCCCTTTTGTAAGATTTTGCAGGTGATGATGATGTGAACTTGAGGGACATGTTGTATGTGCGTATTATGCCATGTTGAAAAGGTTAGTTTGGAGTTGGTACGTTACTTACGTAGTTGGCCATGTATGAATGTTATCGTCATCGATGGCTTTTATGGTTATTACTACATTTCTTTTTTTGGATGTTGTATTTGTCTTATTGATAAAATTTGAATACAATTGCTGAAATACATGCATTTTGATCCGTATAACATGATATCAGTGACATTAATCTTACTATATGTTTGTTAATACATTAGTGGTTATGTCTAACGGTTTACTGAGGCAAGATATTTGATAAGATGATAACTTGTAGCAAAATATTTTTGACAAGATGAACAACTTATAGCGGAGTATTGTTTAACAAAAATAATGCAAGTAGTGACTGGCCTTAGTTTTTTAGTGAGAGAAACTCCATCTTCTCTCTAGGTTTTTTTTATTTTTCACTCATCGAGCAATTGACCTAAAATCACCCATTTGCATCCTTTTTCCCTTTCTTTCAATCAAATAAGTGATTTTCACATAAGTGAGTTTTTTTTTTTTGGTGATTTCGTCGTCTAAGTGCGACGTTGTGTTGTTCGTCGTCTTGTGCGGCGTTGCGTCTTGTTGCGGTGTTCGTTTGTTCCTATTGAAAGATCAACTTTAGTCAATCAATTACAGATTCAAATCAATGATTTGGACATCAACGTTGCAGATCCGGAAACATGTGTATTCCGATGATTTAGATTTGATCATATTATTTGTAGGCATTTTGTCGTTGTATGCTATTAACTTGGATGCTGTGAGTATGTTTGCAGTTTCATCCTTTACGTTTTTAACGATATTGATGATGTTATTGTATCTGATGTATTCTATCAATTTAAATGAATGAATATCGTTTTGTTTTTATCAAAATAAATAAATAATGCAAGTAATTTAGACACACTCAACTTGTCATAGGTTGTAGAAGAGATTCAAGAGATTTATAAAGAGATCAGATAACATGTTTGAGGAATTGAAAGAAGTAATAGGCAGTTGACTTGTAATTTTCCACAAACTATCTGATAATCATTTTTTGTGTTTTGCTCTCTCATGGAATGAGGGATTAGAGGGAATGTGTCTTACGGGTTGATAAAGCACATGATGTTACAAGGAGTGAATGTGCATTTTCATTCTTGAATTTGTAAAGATTTTCAATTTCGTCTTTAAATTATTCGAAATAGCTAAAACGTTGAATTTTATAACGTCGATCAATATCGTTCTTCCGTCAAATTGGGTCGTTAACAGTGATGATGTGTGACGTTAAGCGTTGACGTGGATTCCCAACTTATATGATATATATTAGGGATGAAATTGATAGTAAATTTTGAAAAAAAAATTGGACTTTTTTTTCTTAAAATGAAAGTCATTACAAATTGTTACATTGTCAAATTGATCCCTGAATTATGCATTAAAAATCAAGATGATCGGTGAATTATGTCAGCCACTATCAAATCGACCAATGAATTATTTATCTTAATCACAAAACTGATGCATGATACCGTGAAATAAATGATAAAAACTAAAAGAATGTGTTTAACTGATATTTTTTACCTTCTATAAAAAAAATTGTTATTTCTTACCTTATGCACGCAAGAAGGAAATAAATTTTTTTGCCGCAACCGATGGATCTGTGAAATAAAGTCACATTTCAGTTACCTTAGTTAATGTTCTTTTCGATAGAACTCCATAAAAATTTGAATGCGAGGTTAAGAAAAACACTTTAGAAATTATGTTATTGTAATTTGTTTGGATTTTGATGTAACATATGTAAGACAAGGACCCTTTAAAATTTATATATACATTACATGTAAAGTATTCATCAATCCTTGTAAATGATTATCTAATATAATTTTATCTTGTATTATCATCCTTTGTTTGTATTTACTTATATGGATTACACATTAATGCATGCCCTATCTCGAACGGTCAACATGTCTTCTTCTCATGCTACTAGCTACATTTTCAAATGGCGAAGAGTTATTCCGTCTCCTTATTGTGCTACCAAATCACTAACCGCTCCTCAACCATCAAGACTGCAGCTTCTTTACAGCTTTCTTATGCAAAATTACATTTACAATAGCATATGCTTGTGGATCTAGAAAACTGAGACAATTTGAAGTGGTTTTCCACACTTTTGCATGAAGACTTTGGAGTCTACATTGAACATAGATGAAACTTCATTTTAAACATGTAAAGGTAATAAATAACGGTTAACACACATTTTGTTTTTAGTCTATAGCATTTATTTAGCAATATCATGGATCAATTTGATAGTCAAGATAAATAATTCATAGATTGATTTGATAGTGAGTGACATAATTTAGAGACTATTTTGATTTTTAATGAATAATTCAGAAATCGATTTGACAATGTAACAATTTGTAATGAATTTCATTCAGGCATCTGGTTTGACAATCCACGTCAGCGCTTAGCGCAACAGAACATCACTGTTAACGATGAAACTTGACGGAGGGACGAAATTGATGGACGTTTGTAAAATTCAAGGACGTTTTAGTTATTTCGAATAATTTGAGGACAAAATTAAACGACTTGTTTAAATTCATGGATGAAAATGGCTATTCACTCGATCTATAATTTCCTCACCGTGTCCCACCAAATGATCCTTTAAAGTGTGTTTGTATATGGTTATTAGAAATTTTAGAGAAATTAGAGTTTTCGACAATTCAAATGTTTTAATTGAATTCCTTTTCTTTTTGTTTTCTTTAGATTGAATCATAAAATTCTTCAATGATAATTTTAAAGATTTGGCTCAAATTTGAAATTTTAAAAAGTTGAGGACCAATTTCAAAGATAGGGACAATGCAATTTGCAAACAAATTAAAAATTAGTGACCAACTTTCAATTTTTGAAATTTTAAAGGACCAATTTGTGAATTTTAAAAATTACAAGGATAAATTTGAAGAGTTTGAAAAAGATACGGACTCATTTGCAAAACTCAAAAAATAAATAGGAACTATGTGTACACTTTGAAATCATATACGAATCAATTTCCATAATTTGAAACAATTTTTACATGATTTGATTGAATGTGTAAGAACCAAGTTGGTCTAATCAAAGATTAGTTCCCTAGTATGAGTTTTATGATAACAAAGCACGCAAAAGAAGAATTCGTTGGTTAAAGTGTCTCAATAAATTTGGATCCTCTAGTGTAAAGTTGAGCTCTCAAATCAAAGATATACAATAACCATCCCTTTGATGCTCATATAAGTATTACTCTGATGAAAGAATACTTGAAATGTTTGAAAAGTTGTGAAACATTTGGAGTTCCACAACGAGGCAGGTGTCCGAAATCGTTTAGTTAATTAGAAGGTGTCTAGTGAGAGATTATCTTGAAGAGGCAGAAAAAGAATACTTACATTTCCCGAAGAGGTAGAGTAAAGAATATTTATAGTTTAGTGAATTATGTTTTCAACTTTATTGAAGCAAATCTCTCTAAAAATGAAGGACGCGTCGTACCAACAGTTGTTACGAATTAGTATAAAAATGTATGTGTGTTTTCTTCTTCCCTTCACTCCTTTAACTTATGTGATTTGATTGAATGCATATGTAAAAACGTTTTACACTTTAGACATATTTTTCTTTTTATAATCAAATTATAAAAAATAGAAAATTTCATGTTCTTTAGAAGATCCTCAAAATAACATGTTAGATGAAATTTGCAGTTGAACCAACTTTAAATAATCTGTGAAAGGAGCACATGCATTAACATATTATCCATGACATAATTTGATAACACTGAGAAGTAACTTAACAACTCATTTATAACTGTTGAGCCAATTAAATTCCAAAGACCAACTAAGTCATAGAGAACAAAATGAAAAGTAAGAATAATCCAACTCTAATATGGCCAACAAATTGTCATGAATGATCCCTTAATATTAACAAAAATGGGAGATTTTCCATCCCAAAAGTGTGAAGACTATGCATTCCTAGGCCTTCTTGATAGCAACTGATGACCTTGCTTTCAGATTCAGAAAGATTGCCCTGATGCAAGAAAGTAAATCAAAAGTCCATTAACTACTAAATAATTCATACTGCACATGTTGCCCATCAAGAAAGTTTACTAACATGCATAGTACTATTAGTCAGTTAATAAATTCATTAAAGAAACTTTTAATTCAGTTTTTATACAGAAAAAAGTTTGGTAGAATTAGTCACATGTTATTATTCCTTAACTGTACAATATCAATTATTAGAATTAGATTGAGCAATAGTATCAGTCAATATTTATTGTTTTATTGCAATCCTATTATAAATATAGCCTAGTGTGATATAACTTAGACACAGAAATAAAAAAAATTCAATATGGTATCACCGCAGATTCTGACGATGTCACGGGCGAGGTTCATCTCAGTTGCCACCATTAGTAGCCGCTGAAAAAGTTTTTCAGCAAGTTTCCATACTTTCTGCCACTTTTTCATCTCTTTTACAAGAGTCTCCTAAGGTTCTGTTTTCAACGTGCCTCCCCCGCCGTGCAGGGTTACTCTCCTGCAATTTTTCCGAAGTTAGCTTCGCCACCAGGAGCGGAATCTCCGAATCTATGCAATCCTGTATTTGCAAGTTCAGAATCCCAATCATGTGCTCACACGCGCCACTTTTTTCCATCCGCGATTCTAAATAATCGCCCCCCCAGCAGTCACACGATGTTGCGCATGAAGCTATATTTCTGATCACCGTTTCTTGCACCAGCATTGCCTCCATCTCTTATACCGGGGTCTACCCTCAGTTTGCCAATTTGTAACTTGTGGAAAACTGTTTTAGTGGTTACAGTCCTGAGATGCAAGTTACAACTGTGTTGCGCATTTTTCATCCACATCTTGGTTCTAGTCTTGTATATGTCGGTTCTATTTTTTGTTTGTCATGCCTCTTTTTCTCACTAATGGATTATATCATGGTGAATTCTTTTTCCACGCGATCATTGTGGTGGTTACTCTTTTCTCACATATGAATCATATATTCATATTAGTGGTGCCTTCTCTTCCTACTAACAATCATTCTTATAGTGATTCTCACCCACAAACAAATCATATTAGCCGTGCCCTCTCTTCCCTTCAATAATCACCCGATGGTGACTTACATTGGTTACGACTAACACTAGACACACACTAGTCTAGTGTTGTCAGACTTAGTTTCAAGTTTTATGTGAAATTTCATTATTATAGGGAAGAGATGGAAGTACACCTAGTAGAGAATGAAATATCCTCCCAAATATTGAAACTAGATACATTACAGAATGATCACTTCATGGCTAATGCTAGTGCTTGACAAAAGTCAAGAGAGAATATCACGATGGACTGCGGACAATGATCATAAAGCAATACAACCATACACGATTTGGCTTTGCCGAAATGAATATTATTTTGAGTATGATGGAATAGTTTCGGTATTGCTAATGCATATTATGTATAACCAGAGAACCACCTTATACCACAATTAAAGTTCAAATTGAGGGAAATAAGAACAAGACAAAACGTTTCCACATTGCATCTTCACAATTTTTACTTAATCAGGGAATATGCAGACAAACAAAGCAATCAGTGTGCATTGTACAATACCTTCATTAAAGACCTATTTATGCATTTTAACTCTCTTGTTTAAATGAAAATCTTAGTGGCCTAAGGACGTACTGACAACATCATAATATCAAAATTGAAAGCAGGGCTCGATAAAAAAAAGGATCAACAATATTTTCTTCAGTCTTACAGATTTCCTTTGTAAGACCTCTCCTGTTAAGTTAAAACTGAACCTGCTTCTTTAGAGTAAATATGACATTACTTAGAATAGAACCTTTTGTAATTTATACTGCATGCCTATACTCAGAGTACTATCAACCAACCAATGATGCTTAATCATTATTTTGGAACAAATAAGAGATGAAATGAAAACATCATTGACGAGTAATAATTAATAAAAAGTTGGAAGATACAAGAACTAACCAGCATGAACCAACAAAGCTGTGAAATAAAACACGGAATTGCAAAGGCATATACTGGTAATTCACCCAACCAACGATAGGCCAAAACTGCATATTCAAAAAACTAGTTAGTCATGCCTTCCAAAAACTATTTTCGAACATCAGAAGACTGTTGACATTGCCATACCTTCCACGCCGTCAACTGGACAGTAGGGTAGTCGTTTTTGACTTTGTTCGTGACTATATTCCAAGGTCTTCCTGCAACCAACCTCACACTTTAATTTTGAAGCACTATGCAGTGAAGGAGAATTATTTAGTATATTTCGTTTGAAAAATGCTTTTATTATCTGACATATGTATAATGTATTATCAATAAGCTGGAAATGTTCCATGACGCTATTCTGTGAGTAAAAATCAGAGAAATATGAAGCGTGCTTTCCAAAAAGCTTAAACTTCATCTATCATTCAATGTATCTCTTTGATTAAACTATGAAATAGCGGTAAGAAACTTACACACACAATTTGTTTGTGCGTTTTATCTTATCGGGACCCTTCACAATTACAGTTTGGTTCATGCTATCCTTGTGAAGATTTCTAGAGTTTTATGTTTTTCTTACAAATGAGAACTAGTACTTTCTTCCAGATTGTAACACAAGCAAGCATAAATAGTTCCTTACATTGCTCTCCTCCGGGAATTAAATCCAATGTTAAGTTTAAATTAAACAGAACAATTTCAGAAAATAAGGACTTGGTTGCTAGACCGTTCATTAACTTGTAAGGTAGGATGGATACACGAATCGTTAGCCCTTTTATTATATAAATAAATGTTTTCTAATTTGTTGTTCACAATATCATATTAAGGCTATGTTTGAAAAAAAAGGAAAAGTTTTGCACCGAAATTTGGGATAGAAGGTCTAGATTTTCTAATGGAACAAATTGTTGATCAAGATACCATATTGACTTATAAACAATGATAATTTTGAACTTAAGGTTACATAGTGACCTATAGTTATTGACAATTTTGAACTTAGGATTACATATACAGAATTCAACCGCAACATAATAGTAGCAGAACCAAAGTTAAGAATTAAGCAGCAATAATGATCAATATCCTGCAATTGCATAATAAACAGGAATTCCAACAAGACATTCTCTAACAAATTCCCTCCTATTGGTTGAAATTCCAATGCATTGCACTATTTTAAAACGGATCCCACTAAATTTATGTGGCTCTCGCATAAATTTTGGTGGGATCCATATGAATTTCAACCATATAAAAGAGTACGCCGCTAGTGTTTCTCTAAACATTATATACATACACGATCGTACGTGGGAATTGGGGAAAATGAATGGTTTCATTTTTCTGGGCAGGGAGGTGGGGTACAAAACAGAAGGGACACTTAGTTACAAGTTACAACAAAATCTAACATTAATCTTTATTTACGTACAAGTTTCAAAATCACTGTCTAAACTGATGTATACCATACATATATGATAAGAATTTTAATAATGAGAATGAGCATACCTTCAATAACCAAGCCATAATACATCATGAAGAAAAAGTTGTTCCATGGAGAACTAGTTATTTGCTCAAGCATCACCTAGTAATACGACATTTCAATCATTGAGTTTTACATTAAACAGATACCAGGGCTAAGGAAAACATAGAACCTAACATAACACAGTATTATCCCTATAAATTAAGACAGAGTACACACAATAAAACAAGTTAACTATATACCTTCTTAGCAACAGTTTCATTGCCTTTCTTCCCCTTGAAAAGTTTATCCATCAATAAATGGAGATAATGTCCAAACGGTCCTGCGTAGGCGAAACCATAGAGCTGCAAAATAATTTGATTTTAAATTTCCACAGACCTTCAAAATTCAACTACCACCAAATCAAACTATAATAACTTCTACTTCATTCTAAAAAATTGATCATTGATTAAAAGTTTTGCAGCACCGACACTTTTGATTGTAGGCATGTTCGGTGTTCAGCATGACAATAACATTTAAAATTATTACTGGTATCAATGACGTGTCAGTATCATTATCGTGTCCGGTGTTCGTATATAAACTTGTAAAGAAGAAACAATTAAGTAATATACCATGAAAAGAAGAATCCTTCTGAACTGAAGCTTCTTAGCACCAGAAATCTTCTGTGCAACAGCATCACTAAAACCAGCTAGAACTGATGAAGTAATAGCCTAACATACCAACAAACACACACGTTTATATTTTTCAACAATATAAAAGTCTCTTAGAAATTTAAATAAGAAAAGTGAAATGAAACCTTGGTTCTGAGAGGATGAAGCTTAAGCTGAAGGAGATATTTGTTCCAAGCATCGTTGACTTTGTCAGACATGGTGATTGATCAAACCTTGGTCTGTCTCCGCTATTGTTTTTTTTGTTGCTGTTATTAACAATTGATTCAAACATGGAAGTGGTTAGGTGGCAAAAAATGAGAAAAAAAATTCTTAAGATGAGAATCATGACTCGTCACCTTCAATAAATTAATGTATGTTAACGTGTTCACAAGAAATTTCTTTGTAATAATTAATTAATAGCACATGCATATCAATTTCAATAAAGAAAAAAATCAGAAAGGATCGATGGTGAAGGAATGTTATTACTTTCTTTCTAACGAAGTTGCATGTGTTTATGGGAATTTGTCAATGACATAAATTTGTATGGGGATATTAATATAGAAATTGTGGTAACATGTGATTGCGATGGATACATACAAATATACGAGTGGATGAAATTCGTATGGGAATGTAGAAATTGTGGATGTGAAATCCGTGATGAAATTGAAAGTTACTCATTTGAACCAAAATACATTATTTTTAAAGAACGTACATCAAAATACATATGATCATGTAATTATTTAAAAATTATACATTATTTGATAAACATGAATGAGATGATAAAAAAAAATTTTTAATGTGAAATCTATTACAAATGGATGAGATTTTGTCCAAAAAAAAAACATGGATGAGATGTAAAGATTTTTTTAGTTTATGTAGAGGTTAAGAGTTTGATTAATGCAGCGTTATTAAGTATTTTGAGAGAAAGTTTTATCATCTACTGTGATTTTACCGGACTTGAGGGATTAATGTTGGAATTAATTTAATATTTACTAATTTATCAAAAACAATACATGTTCTATAAAGATTAAAACTTTTGTGAAATAAACAAATGAGCATGTATATAAACTAGGATATGCAGCATGTTTGATTTATCAAGGATTAAGTGTAAGGAATATCTGGATGAGCTTTAATGGAGGCCTTCTCAACAACAACAACAATCTAAACATAGAGAGAAGATGAAGTGATCTGAAACACACAACAAAGATCAGCGGTGATTGATTTCGTTCTTCCTCAATTGCTACTTTTATGTCTCTAGTTCTCTTTATATGGGGAGAAGAGAGAATTTGTCGTGTCTGGTGTATTGCAAATCATAGCCTCTTATAGTATTATGATCATTAGGTTTCTCGTTATTTCGTTAATGGGTTATCCGGACATCCACTCGTATTAATCAATTAAATATTTAATTAATTATCTAATTAGAAATCTGATAGCATTATTACTTAATTTGATCACTAATCAATTAAGGCTCACATTTGATTTTTTGAAGGAAAATCAATTGTGAGCCTTAATTGATTTTTTGAAGGCTCACAATTGATAAATAGCCAATATAATTATTACGATATATGTCCACATAATTATATTGAAATATAATTAAATAATAAAATATTCCAATAATTAATTCATACAAATAGGCGTAGAGGATACCCAATTCACACAAAATATATATTTTAGTGTGTCAAAATATTATGCCAAAATAATTGTGACCAGTAACTACTTCCTCTGCTGTCTCTATCCCATTATGTAAAACTTGGTAAAATTCACCTTATAAATCTTGAGAAAATGTGTTTATAAGTGAAAATAGTCTTCACATTATAAATCAATTTCGCAATATTGAATTACATCCAACTCAAATTTTAAGAAGATATTCTAACTATCCAATATTTGTTTGCCCACTTGTTACCCCTATCAGGCCATTCAAATCACGCTCCAGATGTTCAGTCACTAACACGAGAAAATGTGTTAAGAGTTTCATATTTGATTAGATATGACTTTGCATGTATGTTATAGATGGGGTAATCCTCATCTTTTAGGGTTGAGTTATACTTGATTGAACCTAAATTATAAGAGAGATAATAATGGAGAATGTTGACTTGTCATCTATTTATTAGCCAACCTGTAATTTTTAAAAGGAAAATTACAAACCCTCCAACACAATTTTGCACTGAAATGAATTGTCAACCATGAGAAAGGGGTATATATTAATGTGTTTTTAAAGGGGGTGTATATAGCAAAATTTGCAAAGAGGGTTCAACCTCAATCAGGCTTCAGCCTAGTAGCCCTTCACCCTTTTTATTTTACAACTCAACATAATTTCATTTTCACACTCAAACCCAGCTCTTTCATTTTCACACCCCCTTACATTTCTTTGGTCAAAACGCAAAACTTAGAAGTAAAAGGTAAAACGCAGAAGTAACACGTAAACTGCAAAATCTCTACTCCTTTCGAGAGGCTAAATTTGTTTTTTTTTATTTTGAGGATGCTTTTTAGTGTTTCAAATTGAAGTGAACCCGAATTTGTAGTTAGATAACATAATATAATAATATGACTTTCATTATGAAAGTTTCATACTTGGGACATCAAATTTAGTCTTATGTGATTTTTTATAAGTAACATCAAATGATAAAACATTTTCATGTTACTGAGTACGAGAAAAGTGTGTTTTATTTAGTTTTGTTGGTTTGGTTCGGCCCCCCAATTTCTTTTTTTATTCTTATATATATATATATATATATATATATATATATATATATAT
>Ga0099826_10001613_pt1 | contig 13777 bp, 11 predicted proteins | sample Mtrugardesep15_FD_76830 | JGI IMG/M metagenome (GOLD analysis project Ga0099826, IMG submission 76830) | Root nodule microbial communities of legume samples collected from California, USA - M. trunc garden sep15 | ecosystem: Host-associated > Plants > Roots > Nodule | place: USA: California... | reverse complement strand
GAATATATATATATATATATATATATATATATATATATATATATATTTGGCTATTGTTTTTTCATTGGGCATTCTCTGGTATCTTGGAAATATAAGAAGCAACAAATTGTGTCTTGTTCTTCAGTAGAAGCAGAGTATCGTGCTCTTGCATCAACCACTAGAGAACTTCAATGGATCTCTTTTCTCCTATGGAATCTGTCACAACACCCTTTTATACTTCTTTTTATATACTATGACAACCAGAGTGAGCTGCATATTGCTGCCAATCCTGTTTTTCATGAACGCACCAAACATCTGGACTTCGATTGTCATCTGGTTTGTGAAAAATCCAAGCCGGGCTTATGCGCTTACTGCCAATTACTTCCCAAGCTCGAGTTGCTGATGTTTTTACCAAAGCCTCCAATCCTCGTATCTTCCATGAGTTCATATCCAAGCTTGGCATGGTGGACATTTACCACCCTCCAACTTGCAAGGGGGTATTAACATTAGAAGATTAATTCTAGTTAATTAGTTAGTTAGCTAATTGATTAGTGTTAATTAGATTAGATGGCACTGTTATTGGGTTAGCCTCTTGTATTTGTTGTGTGTGTGTGTGTATGTGTGTGTATATATACCCATGTTGTAACAGAATCCACTGATTCATTCATTTTTTCAATAATATTTTCTCTCCTTTTCTATTAATCCATGAATCCTTTGAACACACAAATGTAATCAATCAATTATCTTTCCAAAAAAAAAAATGTAATCAATCAATTAGGATATCTCAGTAGCTAGACCAAAGCTTAAAATAAAGCTTCGATGTGAAAAGGCATACCTTAAACAAAAAAACATCAACAATTTAAGAGGAATGATAGATAAATTTTTCAATCCTCGTGAATTGAACAACATTTTATGTTATAGTCAAAGTAAATTTAGATTTTAATAATCTCAATATTGAAAAACGCCAAGAAACTACCCTAATCTTTCCCGATCAAGATATAATGATTCTGAAAATCAACTGCCAGGCTTATAAATTTATAAAGAAGTTATCACAAACATAAATTACCAAACAACATAAGAATCCCTAATGAAAAAAAAAACTCAATTTACACACAAATCTAATCAATCAGTTAACAAATCTTAGTAGAAAGACCAAACCTTCAAATAAAGGATCATTATGAAAGTTCATACCTTCATCAAAAGATAACTTCAGAATTAAAAAGCAGTGATGAATAATTGTTCCAATCTTCACGAATCGAGCAACACCTGATCCTCAAATCAAATTAAATTTAAGATTTTAACAATGTCAATATTGAAAAACGGCAAGAATATTAAGACAATTGAATAAATATAAAATTACCACAACTCTTTCAGGACGAAAATCTCGATGACGGCGGATAATCTTAGAAGAAGGAGGAAAATAAAGAGCAATTTCAAATATATATGTGGTCTCTAAACCTAGAAGAATCTAAATATACAAATGGTGACTACTATTTTATATAATTATAAAAATGCCATAACTTTTTATATTTTACAAAAAAAGCCTAAAATAGTGTACAATAAGCTATCAAAATGGGCCAACATATGGGCCACAGTGTCTTAGCTACCAATGAAGTAAGTTAGGCTGACCTTGTTTTGATATCATGGCAATTGGACAAAGTTCAATAAGTAAATGAGTTATACTTGTTGCTAAAAGCAATTAGAAAACTTATAAAGTTATAAACAAGTTATCTCAAACATTAATTAGCACACAACATAAGTATCTCTTATGAAAAAACTCATTCTACACACAAATCTAATCAATCGATTAACAATTATTAGTAGAAAGACCAAAGCTTCAAATAAAGCTTTAAAATAAAATTGCATACCTTCAACAAAATATAACTTCACAATTAAAAAGCAGTGATGAATAATTGTTCCAATCTTCATGAATCGAGCAATGCTAATCCTCAAATAAATTAAATTCAAGACTTTAATAATGTAAATATTGAAAAACGACAAGAAAATCAATATAATAGAGTACATAGAAAATTACCACAACTCTTTCACGACGAAAATCTCGATGACAGCGGATGATCTTAGAATAAGGAGGAAAAGAAAGAGGGATATCAAATATATGTGGTCTCTAAACCTAGAAGAAACTTAATATACAATGGCGACTAATGTTTTATATAATTATAAAAACATCATAACTTTTATTTTCTTACAAAAAAGACTAAAAATGTGTACAATGATCTACCAAAATGAGACAGCATATGGACCAAGTGTATTAGCTTCAAATGAAGTAGAAAATTGCTCTTTAGGCATTCATGCTTTGCTCATAGACACCATATACTACCAAAAACACATCCAACAATTATTGTTTATTGTCAAACAACAATTAATTGTCGTTCAAATATTTATTGAAAATTGGGGCTCCAGTCATTGTTCATAGTATTCTCTCTTTCAATCTCATCCACAATTAAAAAGCACAATTCGTCATCATTCAAGTTATTCTCTCTTTTAATCTGAGTGAAATGTTTGCCAATGAGTGAATGTAAAAAAGAAATCACTCATGTTTGTCATAGATTGTCTACCAACTCCTACACTCTTATCTATTCACTTGAGAATAGACCAAAATTTGTTGACATGTCATCTTACGTTATTCTTAATTTCTTTTTCTGTAATTTTTAGTTAGCTTTCATCTAGAATAAAGGAGTATTAGAACAATTGCATATGTTTTTTGGGACATTTGTAAGGTTTTCTATATTGAGTCATGTAATTCTAGTTTTTCCTGAAACATGGCAATTATGGGGTATTTTGATGTAATTCAAGAAGAAATCATGCAAATCGACAAAGAAAAACATTTGAAGACTTGCGGAGACTTTGAAAAGACAATTAACGAAAATTCAAGAGGCCTCATAAGACATTACAAAATGAGAAATTATGTTCCCAAGTCTCAAGACATCTTATATGAAAGAAAACACCTAAAAAGACGAAGAAATAGGTGATTACACGCAAAAACTCACACTCAGACACCTTTAGCACATGGCATGCGCATTGGGCATGACCCATGCGCCTTTAGCATGAGCTAGTCGCCTCGAGCACCAAAATTTGGCCTATGCGCCCCACCCATGCACTATTTCTCATTAAAAATGAAGCAGTTCAAGAGGAATGAAAGCACTAGGAGCTTCAAGGGAGGATTCTCTTTCCTCACTCTAAGTCTCTATAGTATTTTTTTTTTTTTTTTTGTAATTTGTCTTTAATTACCACGAGGCTAGGGTTCTAAGATGAACCTCTATTTTGTTTGTTGGAATATTTAATTTAATTTATGTATTTAAAACCAAGTTTTACATTCAAGGAATAAACATTGATATTCGACATCATTTCCTTAGGGATCATGTTGAAAAGAAGAATGTGACTTTCGAGTACATTGACACTAAGTTTCAACTTGCCGACAATTTTACAAAACCTCTACCATTAAACTCTTTTCTCAAAATCCATAAGGAGTTAGGTATCCTAGACACCTCTTGTTTTAAATAAGTACGTAAGACCAAATATTTATTGTCTTCTAACCATGACTTCCTTAGAAACATTCATTACATTTCCTCAAGTGGTAAGAACTCTACCTCTCTATCTACTCATGACTCAATCTAAGTTTCTCTTCATTGGTTTGGACTACTTTTTATTTATTGATGATTTTATGCATGTATATCTTCTTATTGTGCATAACCTTGCATGCCTACTTGTATTCAATTGTGATTGCATACTTGTTTGTTCCTATATCTTATTTATTTCTTATTGTGTTAAATTTTGGTTACTATCTCTTTTTGAAGTTGTCAAGGGGGAGAGATTATGTTGATTAATAAATACCTGTTACCTATACTTTACCTTTTAACATATAGATATTTCTTAGTTGGTTTGGTTTCTTGTATGCTATGTTTCAGGGGGAGGTATTCCAAGATCATCAACATGGGTTGACATCATCAAAAAGGGGGAGAATGAAGTTTCCTGTTCAGTGTAACTTTTTGTTTTTATAATGTTTTTTAGGTTGCTAGTTTCATTGATAATGTTTATTAGCTAGGTTATCTCGATAATGCTTGTATAATGTTAGTTATAGCCTAGAAAATGTTAAAGCACCTAGAAATCATTGCCTCATTATGTCATATGATTCTTAGATGACAAGTGTGACCTTTTGTTCCTCTTTGGGTGGAAAAACTCTTTTTCAAGATGCTTGATTCGATTCACATTTGATTGGTTCATATCAATCATTCTTTTTGCCTCTGTTTCTTGTGATTCATGTAGTTTGATTCGATTCATGATCCTTTGAATCATATCATATGTGAATCGAATAAAACCATCTTGGTTCGTATCATTATTTTCTTCTGGACTTGTTTTTTTAGGTGTTGAATTGATTCACAAATATTTGAATCAATCAACCTTCATCTGGGGAATTTTGATTTGATTCAATCTTTGTTTAATTCGTATCAATTTTCATACGTCCAGATTGTATACTTCTACATGTCTGAATCGAATCAGACTTTTGGTGATTCAAATCATACGTTATTTTTGTGAAATTTTTTACACTTGCCACTCATTTCTATATATAGCTTTATCCCCACAACCCCCAAAAAGATTAAATCTATTGCAACTATCTCTCTTGAGTCTTCAAACTTCTCTTTTCAACAGTTCTTCATATTAAACACTTTTTCTAAGAATCTTTGTGATATTTAAGTCATAGATTGCTAGAGTGATATAGGCATTGTATATTGGTTTCATTCAAGGAACTTGATTGGGAATCGAGGGTCCAAAAGGTATAGAGTGATTTCATTCCACCTCCAAGGGGATTGGGGGTTCTTTTTAATCTTCCCAAATTCAAGGGGATCCAAGCTCCGGACATAACAAAGAAGAGTTCAAGGTTTAGAGCTTCAAGGATTGCATAGGAGTTTGAGGATTCGAAGACTTGGATAATCACCAATTTCAAGGGTTACTTGATGATTGGGGTTGTGGTTGCATAGGAATTGAAAATTAGGGTCATTGAAGGAATTCTTGTAATCACAACATTGTAATCAAACTTCAACAGTAGTGGAAGTCCTTGATACATAATTATTCTATAAAGAAGGGTAGCCGTACCCCCGAAGCAAGGATGAAAGGGGAACTACAATAAATTTTGGTGTCTTTTCTCTTCCTTTTCCTCTTTAATTTCGCATGAATTGATGTATATGAAGTTTAATGATTATTACTAGTTTATTTAATTGTGATTCATTTTAAAACTTGACCTAATCTTAATTCATTGAATTAAGATCCTTTTAAATTCAGATTGATCACAATTGAACTTCAAAAAGGGTTCTAATCATTAATTCATATACCTTGTGTTCCTTAAAGTTAGTTTGTTTTATTCCAATTAGGTTTGGTTTGAGCTTGTCTAGTTTTGTAAATTGTGATTGTTGAATATTGATAATTGATTGTATTAATTAAGATTCTACTTTTGAACTTCTCGATTCATTGTGAATCTTAGCGTTATTCATTGGCTTTAATTTTTGTTATCCTTAATTGTGCACGAATCCAAAAGTCATACGATTTTCAAATTATGCTTTCGCTAAACTCGTGAAAATTTTCTAAAATGCTATTCACCCCTCTAGTGCATACTCTTGTTTTCCATATAGACCAACAAGTGGCATCAAGAGCCTGGTCTCTTCACTAATTGTTAACTACCCGAAGAGTCGATATGGCAAGCAAATAGCCTAAATGAGCATACAATATAGCACCAATTTTTTACGGCGAAAACTGTGACTATGGGAAAGAATGCATGAACATTCATATCCAATCGGTTGACATGGATATGTGGACCAATGGGCGGTATGAACCGCAAGTTGTTGCTAACAGTGTCGCACAAAACAAACTAAAAGTCGAATGGACCGGCGATGACAAAAAGAAGGTTCAATATGATTTGAAGGCGAGAAACATACTTATTTCTTCTCTTTGAGTGAATGAGTATCACTCGGTTTCACATTGTAAAACCTCCATGAGGGTACCGAAGACGTCAAACAATAAAAGATCAATACTCTCATCCAACAATATGAACTCTTTCACATGGAGGACAGTGAATCCATCTCCTCCATGCAAATGAGGTTCACACATATTGTTAACAAATTGAAAAACTTAGGAAAAGACATCTCAAACTAAGATTGTTCTAAAAAAGTGTTGAGATGCATGACTACAGAGTTGAGATGCATGACTACAGATTGGCAACCCAAGGTCGCCTCAATAAAGGAATCCCAAAACTATAACACCCTTGGAATCACCACTCTCTTTGGCATACTCAAGGAGCAAGAACACGAGATACAACAACTGAAATTTAGTGAGGAAGATCTCAACTAAAGGGAAAAGAAATCGGTCGCGTTGAAAGTCTCCTCGTCCAAGGCAAACTTATCTAACAATGGGGATAGTGACTCCGTGGAAGACTCGCCTAGTGAACAAGAAACAAAGTTGTTTGTAAGATGTTTTAATCGTTACATTCAAAAGAATGGGTTAAGATGTAGTGACAAGAATATGGTGAACTCTAGGAAAACTAAACTCAAATGGGAGGTTGGTAAAGAGAAGAATGGTCCAAGTTGCTTCGGATGTGGTAAAATTGGTCACTTAAAAAATACTAAACTTTTTTATTTTCTAAAAAAAAATTATAACCTATTTTCACTCTATATTAGTGTAAAATAAATAAATAAATGATAATATCAAATAATGAATTTCATCATAAAATACTTTCAACAAACTAAAGTTGCATTAACTTTAACATCAAAATAATAATGAATATTGTTTTACATTAGCATCAAAACAATCCAAAAGTGCAACATCAGAATTTGTAACTCCCAGATGTTTTGATTTTCAATATAGAGAACGTCTTTTGTCAATTTTGAAAATTAAACTTGATTTACGATCAAGTATTTTTTGTATTCTCCTTTTACCCAATTCAACTCACTTTTTTGAATTTTTTGGCAGGGTTTTCCATTGTTCCACGTACACCTAGTCATTTTAAAACTAAATTTTATACAAATCTCTGATATTTGTGGATGTGATTAATCAATATCACCAATGTAACTACTATGTCACTTAAGTGTTACCCGTATTTTCTCTGGTATATCTCTTCTTTTTTCTCTCGATTCCGCTATAGTCAACGATCATGAGGGACCTTGACATGACTTGAATAAATTGACGACACTGATTCACTCTTGTTGAACAAGGAACATTTTACTTGTCGCTTTCTCACTTGTACTTCTTTGCTTTCGTGTCAAACACACAAACAGAGGGAGACATATAGAAAGTGAAGACGACGCTACTACTTTGCTGTTCTGTTCCATTCAATTTCAATTTCACCGACAACACAATGGAGACAGTGGGTTCTACGAGGTTGGGTAGAGCATCTTCACGCTACGGTGCACCTGCAGTGTTCAATGGTCCTGTTCGAAAATGGGAGAAGAAATGGGTTCATGTTTCACCTTCTTCCTTTAACAACAGCAAGAAAAATAACAAGGATAATAGTAACGAGAAATCTCGTTTACTTCTTCGTCGTTGGACTCCGGTTGCAAACTCTTCTTCTGCTGAGGATGTCTCTGATGAGCCACCTAGAAGGAAGTTTCGTTATACTCCTGTATGTCATTGCCTTCTATCTCTGTTTTAGGGTTTAGGGTTTTGTTTTGGTATTCAAAAGTTTCAATTTTTATTGTTACGATGATGTGTTGGTTGGCTTCAATTTTTTGTTGGGTTTGTGGAATTCAAGAGAGAAAATGATTGTTATGTGACAATAATTTTGGGGTTTATTTGGATTGTATTACAATGTATGCATGTAGGTTGAATTGAGATTTGTGCTATGAAGCACGGATACGGACACAGACACTGGACACTAACACGCCGACACAGCTAATAATTTGAAGAATCACATAATTAAGTGTAATTACAAGTGTCGGACATGTGTCCTACACCGGGACATGCCTAATTTGAGGAGTGTCCGTGCTTCATAGGATTTGTGGTATTGACTGATGGTCTATGAAACACATACTTCTCAGGTTAGGCGTGTCCCTGTGTTGGATACGTATCAAGTCCAACACAACACAGACACATATAATTACGTATAATTACATGAAATTATGTCATTTTCTTAAATTAGGCGTGTCCCGGTGTCCGTGTCTATTTATGTGTCTGAGTTTGTGCTTCATAGCTCGTAGTACACTATGAACTTGGATATTTCTGCAAAATGCAGGAAAATGCAGTTGTGATATCGTTTTGAACTGCAGTCACAATTTTAGTTCCATGAGCGCGATTTAGAACTATGTTTGGTTTCCATTTTGGATGGAGAAAATTGATTTTAGAGGTGGAGAAAATTGATTTTGACCTGTTTGGATGTTCTCAAGTAGAATTGATTTTAACGAAGCTAGGATATGTAGCATTTTACTCCAAACGTGATTTTTACACTCAAATTTATTATTCATCTCACTTTTAACTAAAACCAATTCATTCAAAATCAATTTTTGTCCGTGCAGAACTAAACACGTAAACTGGTTTATGAGGTTTGAGTTTGCGTTTGTTAAATCATCTATATATATCCCTCGTTGAAATTTTCTCCATGCCTCTAGTGGGATAAAGCTTGGTTGTTGTTGTTATTGTCTCTTTCTTTAATTTTTTTTGGTTATTGTACAACATTGCTTGGGTCTTCAATTCATTAGGGTGGAGATTTTGAATTATTACTATTAAAATTTTCATATGTTTTTATTTTTTGGTAGAAAGAGCTATGATCTATGATAGAACAATTATGATATTGTTTGACTCGGGTAACCCACCTCATCTAATGGACTAAAGATTGGTTGTTGACTTGTTGGGTAGAAACGGGGTTATATCCTATGTAACACTGACACTTTAGATTGAAGGCATATCTAGTGTCTAGTATGTGTACATGTCAGTGTTGTGGCAGGTGTTCGTGCCTGTGTTAGTGCTTCATAGGTTATGTCACATTATTTCGTGTGGTTTTGTATGTGTGTGGATCAGTTAATGACTATAGGTTTCTTTACTTGGAGTTGTATGTTAAAAGAAGTCCCAATCAAGAAAATTTGTCGAAAAACTATGCCGTTCATTATCTTATCAACCATCTCCTTTGGTGTGTGTGTTACGGTTTAAGTTAAACAACTGTTTTTTATTATAAGTGAGATTGATCATCAATGCCATGATACAGATTGCTGCGCTAGAAGAACAGAAAAAGGGGGCTGTGGAAAAGGTTGAACATGAATCTACAATTGAGAGTGACCAAGTGACAGCTAGACAGACAAATGTGAATCATGAGGTGCATGGGAAGCTGAATATGAATGAAGTTTCAGAGGACACAAAGGTAAAGTAACTTGATTTTTTCGTTTCTGGTTTGAATGGTTTTGAACATTCATCTGATTTCAATTTTTAGACTTTGAAAGTGGGAACAAGACTTTATGCTCTTCACGTTTAATCTTTGCCTCATGAGTACTTGTAAAATGGTGAAGTACATTACTGGGTACATATCCTGTACGCGTATGGTACTTGTCGGTACTCCATTTTTTGTCATTACTCCATTGCGAGTGAAATTTGTGGCTTTCTCATATATTAATATAATAGTATATATAATGATATATTATTTGTGTCTGAGTTTTTTTGTTGTCATAACCAAAGACAGTTTTTTACTTTTAAATCTTATATTGTGATGTTCTATTGTGAACTGTAAAATATTATAAAAGTACGTATCACATACCTAGTACTGTACCTGTAGCTAAGCATCCCATTTTCAAACTGTTTTATTGTGAACTGAACATTATTATTTAAATTTTGTCATGCTTTCTTATTGATGTACTTGTATCTTGATTTATTTTAATAGTACATATCGCATACGTGGTACCGTACCCATACCTATGCATCCCTGTTTCAAACTGATCTTAAATTATACTTTTCTTACAATCGTTGAAATATTCTATCAAAATATAAGTGGCTGTTTGATGCTTGTGTAAATTAACATTTTACGGCTATCATTTTCAAGAGTATGAAGCGGTCATAATATTGTATCATAGAAGTACTGCTGGAAAAATGTGATACCTACTGGACCATGCTTTGTACAGTGCCTCATGTTACCATCCATTGGCATTCAATTTTGCATATCCAGTTAAATATCAAATGTCAATCCAAGTGAATATATCTGTGTCGTTTTAAATTTTTAACACCGCAATATAAGTTAATTTCTGTGTTGCCAGGCCTCTGGTCTAGCTATCAGTTTGTATTAGATTATGAAAAAAAGGCAAGAACATGTTCCTTTGGTGATTATCACATCGTAGGTATTAATTCAGTATTTTATTCTTCTGCTGCTTTCCCCTAGCCACATGGTCGCATGGTTTTCACATTTTATTAATTATAAATAAGTCTATAGTATTTAATGCATCATGCTAAATGCAAGGGTTGTGGTATGGTCTTCTGATTTGTGTCTTAAGTTAACATTGGGCGTTGATTATTGGTGTTCATGCATTATACCTTAACACCATGTAAGAACTAAGAACTACTATCATTTGTCCCTAAGAAGTGAGAACTTAGAAATGGTTAGGAAATCAATTTTCCAATTCAGATATGTATACATTGACTCTTTTGTGATCTGCTTTAGATTATGAAAAGCCAATTTTAAAATTTGGGATATAAGAGGAGGATTGTGTTGGACAATTAAAAGAGACAAACAATATAATTATGATGTGATGATAGTGAACGCTTACAAAGCAGTTCAGTTTGGTATAAAAAGTAAGCAATATAGTTGTTTAGTCAGAGTTGTCAACTAGGTAGTCAATTGCGGGAAATAGTGCCACGATCGCGGTGGTGCGGAGCGGCTATTGGCTGCCACTGTGGGACCTGTTGTGTCACGTATTACAGGAGCGGCGACATGAAACATGTTTGCAGAGAAGACAGCATGTTGGTGTTGCACCGCCGCAGCACATCTCGTACGTGATAGTGATAATCCTGTGTAAAACCATATTTTGGCTTAAAAGTTTGAGATGTTTGAGTGGTATGCTGGGTATTTTGCAAGCAAGCCTTACTTCTATGGTTTTCTCTGTGAATGCAGAGACCAATCGTTTCCCTTTGTCCTTTTCTCCTCTCTCTGTTATGTTTTTTATTCTTATTTTTCTTCCTATCTGTTTTTTATGTTTCCTATCTGTTCTGTTTTCATTTTTCTACTCAGTTTTCTTCCTCTTATTTTTTTTAGTTTCTCTCTGTTTTGCTTATTTCTCTCGCACGATTTGTTTTAATACTTATCTACATTTTCTATTTTTCCCTTGGTAGTTATGAATATTTCACTAGTTATTTGTTGCATTAACTGTGTTTATAGTATTATGCATGTATTGTCCAAAAAAATCAAATAGCCGCTATCCCACTATCCTGCTTTTGGGTTTGCTGCTCCACACAGTTGTCTGGGATTGCCTACCTAGGTTATCAACTAGCAGCTACACTGGCCCCATAATAAAGCAGAATTTTAAAGAACTGTTTTGCGATACCCATTTAGTATGAAGTGTTGTCAAATAGAAGCTACAACATTGCACTGTAGCGGAGTTTTAACAAACCATTATTTTCTGCAATCCGCAATTGCCTACACTGTTCAGCTCATATGAACTATTTTTCATCTTCAGTTCAATTTGCTGCCTGAACCGAACCATGAACAGTTCAAAGGGAAAAAGGTGTTTCTTTTGTTGACTTGCATAATAATGATCAATAATAACATTGGCTTACATATATGGTGTTGCAGGACTCAAACATGAATGAGTTGGATCTTGGTTTCGACTTCCAAGGGAACAATGGTGAAAACAGTCAGAAGTGATTATCATTTTGAAGAAAAATATCCAGTGGGTGGTCCATGAACTAAGAGTCTTTGAAATCATAATATCAGTTAGCATCCTATATTAAAATAGATGTAGTTAATTAGTCAGTCAGAATCTTGTATATAGTCAGTACTTAGTACTACTTATCTAGTGCCAGAAGTATCAGAAACTAGTGTTGATCAGCATAGTTGCATTATGTGTGATATGATTTGAGGCTTTTAGTACCTGTAGTGTAGACAGTAGTAGTATATGTAAATATAAAAATCTCAATATGCTTTTCACTACTCATAGTATCTCTTATATTTGCATCTTCTCTGGTTTTGGAATATGAAAGCTAAGAAAAAAATATAGGTTTTTTTTTTTTTTGAGGGAAGTTTTTGTTTTTAACCAAGTCGTTGAGCTTGACAGTTAAGACCAAACCAGCTGAGTACAAGCGTAAGTTAAACTTCACTTATATCATGATTGAATGTTTGATTACTAGGATAGGATCACTTCTTAATACTGGAAGGGCAAGACAAAAAAGTGGCTGAGTTGCTTATTTGGATTATTATTATTAAAAATCAGCTTAATTTGGGATTAGCCCTTTCTTTTTAAAAAAAAAGGTCAGTTTAATCAATAGTAAACTTTTAATGCTTCTCACCGTTCGAGGTCACTGAAGGTAGTCACTTACCTATACAAAAGGCAGAATCGATCAATAAAAAACAATTGGTTGTGTTTGATTTGTTGGTAAGAATGTTGATTTTGACAAAACTGATTTTAGACTGGATTTTTTGTTAAAAGTAAATTGATATTTTAATATAACCGGTACAAATATTTGATTTAACTTGATTTTCTTTTTTTGGTTCAACTTATATAAAGGGGAGTATAGAACAATTTTTGGTCCCCCAAATTGGGAAGGAATGTTAAAAATTAAATTATTATTATATTGACATTAACCTCAGTTTTTTTGTTAAAATTCTAAATTGTCCTTGATGGAATCTTTTAGGATTTTGCTTGTTTTTCTTTTTTTCACGTCATGCTTTTGTTTTTGTTTTGACGACAATTTCCTTTCACCCTTGTTTACACTTTACCTTCACACCAGATATAACTAAATTGTGTGTTCTAATACATGCTTCCAGACAATTTGTACAGTCCAGAACTTCCAAAAACTTGGTAGTGAGGGTGAGGAGAAATCTCCAACAGGCTAGCATGACCATCACCCCTTTAAAATGATATAAATCAAACAATATAAGGAGAAATGCTAAGGATACTTCCCAACGATCTCTCTACTCTCTTATTAAGTGGAATCAACGTAGATCCCACCATTTTATGTAGAACCCATTTTCAAAATTTAGCCCCACAATTATTTGAACAAATAAGAGAGTGAGTGGTAGAGAGTCCGTTGGAAAGAGTGTTCACATCACTTCTCAGATAATACAAATAATAAAGTAACCAAATAAATTAAATTAGAAAATAAAAACAGTTGCATCCTCTCAAGACTTAACTTCAAATCTTACAAGGACTGATCTTTGCTCTTACAAGTTATGATTTCCTAAAAAGAAAGGGACAAAACTAAATTAGAGACTCCTGAACTTAATGTGGGGTATGTAGAAAAGCCACTACAATAATGAAACAGTAAATAGCATGAATACAACCAAAATCTCATGGAATCAAATCCATATACTCTTGTTATTATTAGAAAAATAACTCCAGAAATATAAGAGAAGACATCAGCCCTTTCCGCATTTGACAAATTACAGCTCTGCAAACGAGAACTAGAGTGTGAACTACATAAAAAGCCATTGGAAAATATCCAATTACTCAAGAATTTCTTCATGCCATAATCATTCATCTGTTTTGTTATCTTCCTCCACTTCATGTGTAACCCCAACTTCTGCTGGACGAAGTACACGATCATAAAGCATATATCCTGCCTGCAAATATAACCAAAGTATTCCTTTTTATTTACACAAGTCGTG
>Ga0099826_10001612_pt1 | contig 13779 bp, 9 predicted proteins | sample Mtrugardesep15_FD_76830 | JGI IMG/M metagenome (GOLD analysis project Ga0099826, IMG submission 76830) | Root nodule microbial communities of legume samples collected from California, USA - M. trunc garden sep15 | ecosystem: Host-associated > Plants > Roots > Nodule | place: USA: California... | reverse complement strand
CTCTCTGTTTTCTTCGCATGTTAGAGAAGAAGAAAAAAGGTGTGGGACCCGCGCTGGCTTTGTCTCTCTCACCTGTTTCTCTTGCGTTCCAAACGAAAGAAGTGGGCATTTCTTGGCTCTTCTCGTCCCTCTTTCTCTCTCTCTCCAACCAAACAGGGCAAAAGAAAGTCTCTGAAGTCCTCTCTCTCTAACACCATTTTCAACATCAACAAAACCCATTATACTTCTCTCTTGTCCAAATTCATTGGACAATTGCAAAGAAAAACAGAGAGAATTCCACATGGGTCTCTGTTTTTCCTATCTCTGCCCCTCCTCTGCACCCCCCCAATCATCTTCCTTCAACAGACCACCTCTTTCTTCAGGCAAGTCTTCAACTTTTCCATTTTCTCAATCACCCATCTTCACAAATTTTCAGTTCCAGTTCAAATCACAACATGGGCCATTCCATTTTTCCAAAATTTTCCATCAAAAGTTTTATATAATAACACTTTCCTCTGTTTCCTCTGTTTTCTCTGTTTTCAGGTTCAACAAGCACTGTTGGATTCTCTGCAACTACAAGCAGTGCTGGAAGAAGCCAATTCTCTGAGGTAGCAAGTGGAAGCATTGATGATACTACTAATGAAGGGCCTCTTCATTTTCCTTCACCAAATGGTCAAATTCTTGAAAGACCAAATTTGAAGGTTTTTAGTTTTGTTGAATTGAAAGCTGCTACAAAAAGTTTCAAATCTGATACATTACTCGGTGAAGGTGGTTTTGGAAAAGTTTATAAAGGTTGGTTGGATGAGAAAACTCTTTCTCCTGCTAAAGCTGGTTCTGGAATGGTAGTTGCTATCAAAAAATTGAATTCTGAAAGTACTCAAGGTTTTCAAGAATGGCAGGTGAGTTTAATTTCAACACTAAGTTTTTTATTGGTTGAACTTGAATCACTAATTTAATGTTTACAGTTTTAGGTTTTTAATCCATCAATTTATAGTTTGTGAAATTATTGATGTTTTATTGTAGTATTTGAAATTAGAAACATTTGATCATTTTAGTTCTTTTGATAGATAAAAATTAAGATTTAGATTAAGGGAGACACTTCCTAAATGGAGGGAATATGTTAGATGAAGTTTATGTATAACATATTAATTATGGAATTCTAAACTAAAATCTAACTTGTGAGCAGAATGTCGAACCATATGTGTTAATCTAGTTGATAGTAGATTTACTCTTTGAAATTGTTATTTAAGACTATTGTGATTAATGATTTTAAGTTTAGGGATCATTTCCAAATTTCATTAGTTTTATTGATTAAATTAACACCAATCTACAATTTTAAGGACTAAATTTATTTCACTCTTTGTTTATTTTGTTCTTTTATTTGTGGTTGAAAATGTTGAAGAGTGTTTGGTAAAAAAGAAAACATGATGTTGAAGAGTATCTTGTCATTTCTAATTGAATTAGTATTGGTTATTAATGATTACTAGGGTTGTCATTAATTAATATGGCTGAATGAACATGATGTTGCCATGTAGAGTATTTTTTACTATATTCAATAGGAATGTACATTTAATTCAAAATCAAGAGTTTGGAAGATATGGTCATGGAATTGGAATAGGAATGCAGCAGGAAATTGTATGTGGGCCCCACTAAATGACCTGTCCTTCTTCCATCCATTAGTTATCCTTGAGTCAAGAACTATTAAAATATTGAAAAATACATTGTTGCCTTAGTTTCTAAACTATTGAATTGTTGACTCAATATAGAGATTATTCTAAACGGGCGTTTACCTTTCACTGTCAAAATCTTTGATCTATTTTGGCTGTTGTGTGACTTGTGATAACTATCCTTGACTTTATCTTTGAATAAGAGATAACAATATTATTTTCCTTGTGTATATGTTTGAATGAGTATAATGTACATTTATTGTACATTGCATTCCCATTAGGCAAAGTGGACTATATTTGAAGTTATCATTAATATACACGTGGGAAAGTACCCTTCCTTACAAAATTGCTTGTGGAAAGTAGCAAATGGAAATGTTTGCTTTGAGCACATGTGAGCCATAAATGATATAAACTTTCATGTAAAACGCAAAATTCATATGAACTTGTATATCAATATCATGCTATCTTGTAGTGATTTTTTCTCTCTTTATATTGCATTCATTTCTATAGTGTAGCCAATTAGCCATCAACAGAATATGTACATGTACTTTTATAAGTCAATCTTACAAATGTTTTCCAAAAATGTTACAAGTAGTAACTAAACAAACTAAGTTTGATACACTATCGGCGTAAAAAGTTTTATACTGTTAACAAATTATAACCGAGACCATATGTATGATTTTAGAAGTAATTATGATTGAAGTTAAACATTTGTAATGATCTGACAGTTATGATTTTGATTAAGATTCGTATCGTTATTTTTCTGAAAAAGTTATTCTCGAAAATAATTGTTTAAACCATGAAACAAATGCCCTCATCTGATGAATTCTTATTTAGTAACATATGTTTCTGTGTTGATTAAACAATGCAGTCAGAAGTTAACTTCTTAGGAAGGCTCTCTCATCCAAACTTGGTGAAGCTATTAGGTTACTGTTGGGACGATGACGAGCTTCTTCTTGTGTATGATTTCATGCCAAAAGGAAGTTTGGAGAATCATCTCTTTAGACGTATGTAACGTTGTACTAAAGACAGTTAATTAAAATGAGAATTTTCCTGGTCTTGGTTTTGAGTATAATTTGGTTTATCTGTTGTGTTCTTTTTCAGGAAATCCTAACATTGAACCACTTTCTTGGAACACAAGAATCAAAATAGCTATTGGTGCAGCTCGTGGTTTGGCTTTCTTGCATGATTCAGCGCAGCAAGTCATATACCGAGATTTTAAGGCTTCAAATATACTCCTTGATGGGGTCAGTTATTTTTGTCCATACATCTTATTTTCATAAGTTTTGTAGACTTTATCTCCCGGCCGAACTTTGGATTACCGGAGACCCTTTCTCCTAAATAAAATGCGATAAGTGCTTATGCTATAAACACCTAAATAAAATGCTTATCCAAACAAAACTATTTGATGATTTTTTTAAACAACCAATGTTCGTATGTTAATTGTTGTTTTTTCAATATTTGTTAAAGGTGAGAATCGAATCCGAGACCACCCTTATCACTCCACTCCTTAACTCCCCAACTTCAGCCATCAAACCAACCTTACATCCCCTAGACCTATCTGATGTTATGAATGCATATCTTTTAAGTAGCAGATCGATGTTTTTCAATGTGAAATTCCACAGATCATTTTGATAACACATCTTGTATCCTGCAGAGTTACAATGCAAAAATCTCAGATTTCGGATTAGCTAAATTGGGGCCTTCTGGGGGACAATCACATGTAACTACCAGGGTCATGGGCACATATGGTTATGCTGCACCAGAATACATTGCAACAGGTAATCATATATATCCACTAAAACTGCAATTGAAAGCATCGTTAAGTTTATGTTTTGGCTTTATTAGTGGGTTGAGTTAGTCCTGACCTAAATTCTAAGACGATACTAACTATGAAGTATTGACATAGACACGACATTGATAGTACGTCACGTACACATGGATAATAATTTAACAAAACGAATGTGGCCGAAGTTAACCATATGTGTTAGTGTCAGACATCAATACATGTCACACACCAGACACACTTTCAAGGCTTCTACTCAAAGAGTCAGTGAAGTTTATTATAAATCAATTATTGAGTCAAAAAAAACTAACATGTTGTATGAACTGCATGATAATTCAACAGGACACTTGTATGTGAAGAGTGATGTGTATGGCTTTGGTGTGGTGCTGTTAGAAATCCTGACAGCCATGAGGGCATTGGACACAAAGAGGCCAACAGGACAACAAAACCTAGTTGAATGGGTGAAACCTTTTCTCTCCAATAAGAAAAAGTTGAAAGGCATAATGGATGCTAGAATAGAAGGACAATACTCACCAAAGGCAGCAGTACAAGCAGCGGCACTTTCTCTAAAGTGCTTAGAAAATGACCCTAAACAACGTCCTTCTATGAAAGAAGTACTTGAGTCATTGGAAGCTATTGAAGCAATTCAGGTTAAAACCAGAAGATCCAACAACAATTCTCATCAACCTCCAGTTCTTCAAGCTGCTAGGCACCATAGAGTTGGGAAAGTATAAATTTATTTTTTAAAGGAAACTTAGGTTGAATAGAAAATATAGGCTGGATCAGTCACTTAATACATGTATTTTTTGTTTTATAAAAAAAATTAATTTTTTTCTTTGTTCTGGTTGTGGAGGGGTAGATTATTTTATGAGGCCTATTCTATGATTTTTTGTTGTTGAATTATTCATATTTTTACTGTGTTGGAAAATATTAGACAAGGGACATCTAAGCTCTATACTTGCACTAATGGAAGGGTGAGTTATAATCAATTTGTTTATCTATTTAAATTTAAAAAAGCAAAAGGAAATGGAAGACATGACATTATTTTCAATGAAAAAGCCACGTGTTTGTAAGAAAATGTGGATCTATGAAGCACGGATATAAACATAGACATCGAACACAACACAGAGACACCGACACAACTAATAATTTATCACATAATTCAACGTAATTATATGTGTCGATGTTGGACACGACACATGTTTGACACCGGGACACGCCTAATTCAAGGAGTGTCCGTACTTCATAGATGTGAATCATCTCTACAATGACTCTGATCAATTTATAACATTTGTTGGAGGGAAACTACATCCATCCACCAAATCCAAAATTTTACATTAGAGATATAGTTTCAATTACATGCAAAAACCAACCTCTTAATCTGAATAAAAAGTATATTCTATAGGAGTGTTTACACTCAGTTTCAGTCTTCAATTCTTTCTGCTATTTACAAATGACAATTGCTGCAAATAAATAAAATAACCCTAAAGGGGGAAATGGCCTACTTTTCATTTTCAAATGACATAACAATCTTTGATTTCCATTTCTAAAAAAATCTTTAATTTCAATGTATCAAACATAAACACATTTTTTTTGGCTTACATAAACTCTGAGGGATTCGTTTGCTATCTCAACCTTTACAATCACTAGGGGCATTATAAAATATGATTTGTTCGCTACATAATGTATTGTGATAGATTTGAAGCAAACGTTATGAAATTTGCGCAGCTCAAAGTAGTCATTCTAACAAAAACCATTTAAAGCAATGCATAATAGAACAAAAACCTCTAACTAACAAATAAAAATAACTAAAATTTCTCAAACTGCAGATTCAAATGAACATTACCAAACTATGATTAATGAAGTAAACCAATAATCACAACAAAGTACAAAATAAAAAGCATAAACAAAAATTAACATATTGGTTCCAATTTAATCTTATGCTCAAGTGACATAGCACCGCATCTAAACTCTAGCATTAAGAACAAGGTGATATCAAACTCTCAATGCAAACTTCTAGGATGTTTTCAAACTCAGTAAACTTAAAAGTACCATCACTAGAATTGTAAAAAATCAACTTCCATTTCCTTTCCTCTTTAGACTTCAACAACACTTGGCCATCCTTGAAAATACGTATATCTCTGATAGTTTCCTCGTAAATATGTATATCTTTGATAATTTCATTAGTTGTAGGAAGATCTTGCATGTAAGAAATAGTGAATAATTTAGTCTAGGAGTCGTTATTTCCATGTTCCTTCATAACCCAAACATCACGACCAACAACCATGCATAAACAATCTTTCAACACCTCCAAGTGCAAATAAATAAATCCATTCACCACTCCATAATCTGGCAACAAAACTTTTTTAAAAGACTCGCTTCCCAAATAAAGAGAAAGAATAAAATATTGAGTTGTAGAAACTAACCAATTGATTGTGCCACTCACAAATGTTCCTAAAGAGTACAAAGACACACAAGCAAAAGGAAACTTTTGAATGCTTTTCCAAAAATCAGTGCTCAAAGTATAAACGTTTACTTCATCATCAAAAACAACCACCGCCTTGTAATTATTAGTAACTGCGTCGTAGCCGAAGCCATACATCTCACCTTGTTGCTTTCCAAGATAGGGCAATTTCTTGAATTTTCTAATGGAAGGGTTCCACAATCGAATGGTAATGAAGCCTGAATAACCATAGGCAAGTAGACAGAGGACGCCATTGCATGAGCCAACAAAGCGAACAACATGTTTCCAAGGAATCTCGAGCTGCGCGATGGGGTGAGCGATCTGGTTAGTTATGGTCAAGTCGCTTAAAACGGTGTGGAGTGGGTAAGACTTGAGAATGTATTTGTGTGGGGGATTGGAATAGGTTATGGTGTGAACGAGGCGTGTAGTTGATAGGCGGAGGTGTTTCTCAGCAAATTTGGGATCAGATATTAGAGAATTCCATGACTTGCAAACGCACCGAAATTGTATGAGGAATTTCACAGGGAGTCTACAGAGGATATCTGTAATGAGATCGAAAGGAAGAGTGGGCAGAGGTGGCGCATGAAGTGACGACGATGTTAGAGTTTTCTTAGTCATGAAGTGACGACGATGTTAGAGTTTTCTTAGTCAGTGATGGAGAGAAACAGACGTTGTTTCCTTTGTCGCTCTCGCTACCCATGTTAGTAGGGGTGTGCAAAATATCCGGTTACATGGTTAAAACCACATCCAAATCCAAAACCATATTCAAATAACCGGATATTTGCACACACAAATTATCCGGTTTATTTTTAAATGGTCGGTTATCCGTTTTTATAAATCTGGTTTTTTTGTTTGATGTCCATATCCATAACCATATCCACTTTTTTTACTAAAACATTTTTTATTACCTAATTTTTTTAATTAAATCATCTATTCAAAACAACTTATTTATGTGAAACAACATATTACGATCTTATTTTTAAAAACAACTTATTCAAAACAGCTCACTTAAACAAAACAACTTATTACGATCTCATTTTCAAAAACAGCTTATTTATGTAAAAAAGCTTATTACGATCTCATTTTTAAAAACAACTTATTCAAAATAGCTCACTTAAGCTTAACAGCTTATTCAAAACAGCTTATTTATGCAAAAAAGCTTATTACGATCTCTTTTTAAAAAACAACTTTTTCAAAACAACTTATTTAAGCAAAACAGATTATTACGATCTCAATTTCGAAAACAGCTTATTCAAAACAACTTATTTATGCAAAATAGCTTATTACAATCTCATTTTTAAAAACAGCTTATTCATAATAGCTTATTTATGCAAAACAGCTTATTACAATCTCTTTTTTAAAAAACAACTTTTTCAAAATAGCTTATTTAAGCAAAACAAATTATTACGATCTCAATTTCAAAAACAGCTTATTTATGCAAAACAGCTTATCACGATCTCTTTTTAAAAAACAACTTTTTCAAAACAGCTTATTCAAAACAACTTATTTAAGCAAAACAGATTATTACGATCTCAATTTCAAAAATAACTTATTTATACAAAACAACTTATTCAATCTCATTTTTAAAAACAACTTTTTCAAAACAACTTATTTATGCAAAACAGCTTATTCAAAACAGCTTATCTATGCAAAACAGCTTATTACGATCTCTTTTTTAAAAACAGCTTATTTAAAACAACTTATTTATGCAAAACAACTTATTTATGCAAAACAACTTATTATGATCTCATTTTTGAAAACAGCTTATTTATGCAAAACAACTTTTTCAAAACAGCTTATTTAAGCAAAACAAATTATTACGATCTCAATTTCGAAAACAACTTATTCAAAATAACTTATTTATGCAAAATAGAATATTACGATCTCATTTTTAAAAACAGCTTATTAAAAACAGCTTATTTATGCAAAACAGCTTATTACGATCTCTTTTTAAAAAACAACTTTTTCAAAACAACTTATTTAAGCAAAACAGCTTATTACGATCTCATTTTTGAAAACAGCTTATTCAAAATAGCATATTTAAAAATGAGATCGTAATAAGTTGTTTTGCATAAATAAGTTGTTTTTAAAAATGAGATTGTAATAAGTTGTTTTGCATAAATAAGCTGTTTTCGAAATTGAGATCGTAATAAGCTGTTTTGCATAAATAAGCTGTTTTAAATAAGCTGTTTTGCATAAATAAGTTGTTTGATATAAAGCTGTTTTAAAAAATGAGATCGTAATAAGTTGTTTTGCATAAATAAGCTGTTTTGAATAAGCCATTTTTAAAAATGAGATTGTAATAAGCTGTTTTATATAAATAAGCTGTTTTGAATAAGTTGCTTTCAAAAATGAGATCGTAATAAGCTATTTTGCATAAATAAGTTGTTTTGAGTAAGCCGTTTTTAAAAATGAGATCGTAATAATTTGTTTTGCATAAATAAGCTATTTTCAAAATTGAGATCGTAATAAGCTGTTTTGCATAAATAAGTTGTTTTGAATAAGCTGCTTTGCATAAATAAGCTGTTTTGAATAAGTTGTTTATAAAAAATAGATCGTAATAAGTTGTTTTGCATAAATAAGTTGTTTTGAATAAGCTGTTTTCAATAAATAAGCTATTTTGCATAAATAAGCTGTTTTGAATAAGCTATTTTTAAAAAAGAGATCGTAATAAGATGTTTTGCATAAATAAGTTGTTTTGAATAAGCTGTTTCGCATAAATAAGTTGTTTTGAATAAGGTTGTTTTGCGTAAATAAGTTGTTTTTTAAAATGAGATCTTAATAAGTTGTTTTGCATAAATAAGTTTTTTTTCGAAATTGATATCGTAATAAGCTGTTTTAAAAAAAAATTATAATAAGTTGTTTTGCGTAAATAAGCTGTTTTGAATAAGGTGTTTTTTAAAAAGAGATCGTAATAAGCGGTTTTGCATAAATAAGCTGTTTTTAAAAATGAGATCGTAATAAGTTGTTTTGCATAAATAAGTTGTTTTGAATAAGTTGTATTTAAAAAAGAGATCGTAATAAGCATTTTTGCATAAATAAGTTGTTTTGAATAAGCTGTTTTTTTTAAAAAAGATTGTAATAAACTATTTTGTATAAGATAAGCTTTTTTGAATAAGCTGTTTTAAATTTGAATTTTTGTTTATAATATTTGGTTTTAAAACTGATTTTAAAAAAGAAATAACCGGTTTTTAATTGGAATCTTAAAATAATCCGGATATGCTTTTAAATTAAACCATATCCATTTATAATTTGGTTTTGTAAAATTAACCAGTTATATATCCATAACCATATTCATATGTTATTGAGATACATCAAGATTAACGGTTTATGCACTTTTATATAACACCGTTAAACTTGTTGTATTTCAATAACATAACCGTTAATCTTGATGTATTTCAATAACATATGAAACGATTTTAGATTTTCGTAAAAATTTACGTGAATGATCTATATGATATAAACATATTGGATGAAATTTATAACCTATCTAAAAGTGGAACCAAACATATTGGATGAAATTTATGTCGGACCTATCATTTTCGAAATGATCTCGGATAAAATGGTGAGACTAATCCCAATAAAAGAGTGAGCATTGAAAATAAAGTATTAAAGTGAGTGCTCCTAACACTAAATATGCGAAAAATAAAAAGTATCATTGAAGCCAAGCAAAATAACAAAGTATAGAAGAAAACTAAATTATTAATACACAATGTTTCTATTTTTCTATTTGCAGATGAAGCCATTAGAATGTGTGATATTTTCGGACTATGGAACTGATCTTGGATCAGGCTCGACTGTTTCTGGTAGGTTTTTATTTCATTTATATTATTTTTTGAACTGAAGTTCATTTAAATTAATTGATCCTTTCTTTTGAGGATTAATATTCTGGAATGTATATGAGAATTTGTGCCACCAATAAATATTACACCTCAGCACAAACTTTTAAGGATTGAGTGGAGGTTTACCAAATTACAAATAGAAAAATATAAGGGGTCAAAATCGTTCAAAGAATGGAGGACATAAAACACTTAAAAGTAAAAAATGTAAGTAAAGGTTGATTTTAATTATAATGTGCGAATCTTTGCCTAAGGAAAATGTCAGTATGATTATATTCTTTGGAAAACTCTAACTTGTGCCTTTAAGGTATATGTTAAAGAATCTAAAGTAGAAGTTTTGTCTAAAAAATTGTGCCAATTTATTCTTTTAAAGATTGAAAATTAATATTTTGTAATAATTTTTTACCATTTATGGAATCCTTAACATTTGTCTTAAGGACACAAGTTAGCATGACCATATTCTTTTGATCAATGTTAGTCCCTTTGTACCATAATAACTACTCCCTCCGTGTTTTATTATATGCCATTTTGAAAAAATTATTTGTGTTTTATCATATGTCACTTTACAATACTAATGCATCATTAATGTTTTTTTTCCTATCCAGTTTATACTATTTATTACTAGATAGATGTCATTGGCTACTAGATAGAAGTGGTGTGTACTCTGTCTCAGGGGTATATCATTATCTTACTAGCCCTCAAATGCATCAGGCATGAGTGGTTTCCGAGTTGATCTGGCATAAGGATGTTATGTTGAAGGTTTCTGTTTTGCTTGGCACCTACTTTAGAACATGTTGTCTGCCAAAGATAATTTAGGTAGGTGTGGTGTCTTACTTGATGCAGGTTCTCTGTGTGTTTCTGGATGTGATGGGGTGGAATCGGTTCACCATTTATTTTTAAATTGTAATATTTTTGACTTTCTATGGTACTTCGTTCGTGATTGGGTGGGGGTCTCGGCAGTTGATCGATCCAAATTCTATAGTGGACCATTTCTATCATTATGCTTTTTGTCAGGTGGTTCGAAAAAAGCGGCAATCTTTTATGCGCTTGTTATGACTTGCTATAGTTTGTGTGATTTGACAAGAAAGAAATGATAGAATCTTAATATAATGAGGCAAAATCTATGCCTCACTTGCTAGAAAAGATCAAGTATTTATCTATGTGGTGGCTGAAGAAAAATGCTTTAAATGTTTCTATTGAATTATTTGGGTGGTGACAACGTCATTTAGATTGCTTGGACGATGGTTATACATTTTACTTTACTTCTTTTTATTGGTGATATGTTGTATTTGAATTTTGTTGCTATTACTTAGCACACCTTGTGTGGAGAGGAGCATATTTAGTCGTTTAATATAAGTTTATTTTGTCTTGTTAAAAAAAAACCCATTATTAGATAAAATCTACTTATCAATACCCTTTAATTTTAATTTTATTTTAAATAATAAACGAGTCTCATTACACGAAAAGAAGAAAAAAAGAAGAACATCAAGACATGCGATAGTGCTAAACGTGTAAAGTACGATTAGTACCAATCAACAAGGGTTCATTGACTGAGGTGTGAGGTTGGAGTTGCATCCAACAAAACACAGTGGCGTTTAGCATGGGGAAGTGTAGTTTTTTTCCCACCATGGAAAAGTTGATTTTTTACCAATAGATCAAACAAGAAACATGTTATTATCATAGTCACTCAGCAATGGATTTTTTCCACACTTTCTTCCACCATCCTCCATCTCTCATACAAGTCTCTCACCACCTCCACCTTCATCATTTCCCCCAAATCTTTACATCTTTTCTTTTTATATTCAACCATCGTCGTTAAAGAAAACAATGAGATTTACATTAAAAAGATACAAATCGACAAATCACAATTCACAAAGCAACCTTTGTTATATTATCATTATTTTAAAATCATACAATAATCAGAGAGCAAAGGTACTTATTGGTGACTAAGATACTACTATTCCATTGGTTTCTCATTCCCATTTCAGATTTACATTTTCTAAATTTTCTGGGTTGTGTTTGAATGAGAAACCCAAAAATTTTAAGAAATAGGTCCATATATGCTTTCAGTTTAATCATTGCTTTTTAATTAATTTCAAACAAGAGGTAATTGTATCTTTGAAAGTGAAGCTACAAGAAATAACAAAGCTAAAACAATCGATGCCTCTTATTTTGTTTTTAATTTGGTTAATTATTTTTGTGTGTGTTTTTTGGATTGTTCTTTAATTTTATTTTCTGGGTGTTTGAAAAACAATGAGGATTGAGTCTGTGGTAGTCGAATAGATAGAATTTGAGAGGTTGTTGTTGTTGGTGGTGGGTGAGTGGGTAGAGAGATAATGTAAAAATGATCTAGTGTTGAGTGACTATGATAAGACCATGTTCCTTATTTGATCTAATGGTAAAAATTCAACTTTCCCATGGTGAGAAAAAACTTCACTTCCCCATACTAAACGCCACCACAAAACACAGCTTACGCGAACATATCTCATCCAATTGGGCATGGACTACACATTCATTTCATTAATTAAAGTACTTTATCCTTAAAAAAAAAGATTAAAGTACTATATATATTTTTTAAAAAAAAATAAAGTATAATAGTTTAAGGTCCCATGAATTTTTTAATATACTAATAAAGATGGGTTGAAGTATTTTTTTGACAAAAACTAATAAACAAATATATACGATGTACTCCTTTCGTCCCAACTTATATATCTCTTCCTTAAAAAAAAATAAAATTCTTTGTTACCAAGAAAAAAACTTATATATCTCTTTGAAAAAAATTTGTTCTAAATTATATGTCATTTCACAACACCAATAAAATATTAATGTTATTTTTCTATTATAATTTATTATCGTTAATTATTTATTATTATCTCTTATCAATTTTTTCATTTATATTTCTTTTTATAAACAATTTTAAAACAACTCATAATAATTATTTCTTACATAAAATTAATTACATGAAATGTCTAAAAAAACCATATAACTTGTCCACAATATAGGACAAAACCCTCCCAAAAAAAAAAAACATGAAAAGGCTTTAGATTTGGTTTCAACGAGGACCTCCAACGTTAGATTGTGTTGTGTGTGTGTGTATATCTGGTTTCACACTCACTCACTCTGTCTGTCTGAATAACAACCAAGGCTAGCGTAGTTTTTTTAGTCTCTTCTTTCAAATTCAAAGGTATGTTCTTTTGAAAGTTATTGAAGTATTGATTTGTTCATAAAGAATTTGTGTTTGTATTTTTTATTACGCTGCTGCTTAGGTGTTTGATAAATTGCCCCTTGTTTGTTTCAGTTATATTTATTGATAACTGTCATATTCATTCATGCTTATCTTTTGGCTGCTCTGCTAGTATCCAATGTTTCTCTCTTTAAAAGATCAAACAACTTTTGGTCTGGATTGTGCAGTTTTTAGAACCTCTTATAGTTGTGAGGGGTGGTTTTTAAAGAACTTTCGTATGCTGGTTGAAATGTTTTAATTGTATTTATCTTACTTAGTTATAAAATTTTAAGCATGCTATATTGATGTCATGTAACTTCTCCGGCCCTTTTTTCTCTTGCTCATGTAAGTGGTAGTAATTAGTTGTAGGCTCTAACCATGTACTAATTGTGCTTACTCTAAAAGTTTAGGACATAGAAAGCTTATTACACCTTTGTCTCATTTCAATAAAAATGTTGCATAATGTTTTTTATTTTAAGTGCTTTGAAAGAATACAACACATTGCTTGGTCTCAAATATGCATTACATTTTCAATTTGGTAGTCACTAATATGATGTACCCTTTTGTTTGTTAACTTTTTCTAGAGCCATCAATTGTATCATTGCAGTATATGCAGAGACTTTTATCTTCCTTGATCAATGTCTGAGCTTGCTCTAGGTTACATTTTAAATACCTCTTTCATGATCTTTCTCTTTATGGACTCATTGTTAACCTTTTGATTCTTTGATTTTGCTAATTCTTTATAAGGAAATAGACATTTTCTTGTTCTGCAGAAAAGATGATTTTTTTTTTTTTTTTTTTTTTTTTTTTTTTTTTTTTTT
>Ga0099826_10001611_pt1 | contig 13782 bp, 8 predicted proteins | sample Mtrugardesep15_FD_76830 | JGI IMG/M metagenome (GOLD analysis project Ga0099826, IMG submission 76830) | Root nodule microbial communities of legume samples collected from California, USA - M. trunc garden sep15 | ecosystem: Host-associated > Plants > Roots > Nodule | place: USA: California... | reverse complement strand
TTCTGCCATGTTGCCATTTGATTTGGTTCTAACAGAATAACGTTGGTAGAATTAGCAGCTTCAGACATTCGAATGCTTCCCTCAATTAATGTACTATTAACTGTAGGGTTTTCAGGATATGCGCTCACATTAAAGGTAGTCCCGAGAACTTCAATATCTGCATGATTTGCATGAACGATAAACGGATGCATTTTATCTTTTGCCACTTCAAAAAATGCTTCACCGGTTAAGTATACATCTCGGTTTCCATTTAGACCAAACTGTTCTGGATAACGTAAATTTGTTCCCGAGTTTAAACTCACAATAGTACCATCTGAGAGTTTAAGTTTGAAACGTTTTCCGTACGGAACAGAGAGGGTGTTGTAAATCACTTTTTGATCTGCGACTTTACCAAAATAAACAATTTCATTCGGAAATTTTTTGGCAATCAATTCGCCTTTATCATTTAGCAAAGCAGTCTGAGCTTTTCCAGATAAATATTCCAGACGGCCGTCGCCCAATTCCAGAACAATTTCTTTTGGATTTTCAGTTGTTTTGTTCAATAAGAAAATAGTCGTTCCTAATCCCAGAAATACTAAAAATATCGCAGCGTACTGTACATACTGTCTGATTTTATTTTTGGGTTGCATCTGGATTACCGGAGCGGTTTCAATAGATAAATCAGAAGAAAGAGTGATTAATGCCCAGATCTTCTTAGCCTTTATAAATTGATTTTTGTTTTCGTCAGATGCCTCGATCCAGTCAAAAAGTGCCTGAACTTCTTGTTCCGAAGCTTCATTTGAAAGGTATTTGCTTATTATTTCCGATGTCATGTCTGCTTTTTTAAACTTCTCACATTGTAAGTACACCTCAGAATTAAAATACCCTATCTTTTTATTCTTAATTATTATAAATAAGGATAAAAATCAAGAACAAATAATCAGACAATCTGGTCTTTAGAATTTTTAAAGCCTTTGTCATGTGGGCTTCTACGGCTTTTAGCGAGACTCCCAATTCTTCGGCGATTTCTGCATTTTTTTTATTTTCAAAGCGTTTTTTAATAAAAACTTCTCTGGTTTTTGGAGGCAGATAGCTGATAGATTCCTGAATAATGCGTTCTAGTTCGGTTAATTCTAGAGGGTCGAACTGAATTGAATTTAAAACTTCAATATTCAATTCTCTTTCTTTGTGGTTTAAGAGGTCATTTTTGAATTTGTTCTTCACTTTGTTGTGACGGATCAAATTCAAGCATTTTGATTTGGCATAAGTAAACAAGAAAGCTTGAATTCCGTTTATAGATTCCACATTTTCTCTGCTTTGCCATAGGTGTAGTAAGGCTTCCTGAGCCAGATTTTCAGCTTCGTCCTGATCATAAATAAACTGAATGCTGAAAGACTGGATTCTCTTAAAATATTTATCGTAAAAAAACTTGAATGCAGTTTCGTCGCCTTCCTTAAAGGAATGGAAAAGATCTAATTCGAAACGGACATTCTTATTCATTAAACGAAATTTACTTTGGAAAAAGCAATATTAAGTAAATTTTAAAAACAACTCAATTTTGCTCAGAAAGCGGCAAATATAAAAGTTTATTTATATTAATTCTAAATAAAATAAAAATAAAGATGTTTCTTGAAAAAATTATTCAGAATAGGTTTATTTGTGTACTTGTTTAACCGCTATTTTAACCGCAAAGTGCGCAATGGTTTATTCTATGTAATGCTTAATTAAAACGCAAAGTTCGCAAAGCTTTGGCAAAAAAAAACTTTGCGTTCTTTGCGTATCCCGATAGCTATCGGGATTTCGCTCTTTGCGGTTAAATATCAAAGATTGCTATATAATAATTGCAGTGTATGAAAATCAGATGAACCGTCGAAGTATTTATGGAGCACTTCCTGAAAAATTGGTTCTGTATTTTGAACGCTGGCAAATAAAGTCATACAAGATTGAAGATTTTCTACATCTATGCTTTCAAAAATATCTGATACGTTTTCTTCTTTTTTAATTAATTCAGAAGTAATTTCTAAAAGATGTTTTCCTAAAATGGGATGTTCAAGAAAAGCAATTGCTTCGTCGGCATTTTTGATTTCGTAAAATTTAGATGTATCGCTCGAACCCATTCCTTTTATTTGAGGAAAAATAAACCACATCCAAGGAGACTCTTTTTTGCCATTTTTAATTTCGTCTAGAGCTGTTAAGTACAATTTGTTTTGAGCATCTAAAAAACGAAGTAATCCATTGTTATTGTAAGCCATTATTTACGATATTAATTTGGGGATATCAGGTCATAAATCTAGTCAAAATATGTTTACTTGTATAGTGCGAAACTTATTTTTTAGAGCCAATTTTTAACATTTTAAATGAGATAATTTAAAAAAGCAATTTGCTGTAAAATTTTATGCTTTTATAGTGCATTAACAGATAAAGTTGTATTAATTAATTTTTTAATTGTTATAAAAAGCATTTTTAATTGGTGGTTCTGTTATGATTTTTCTATTTTTATAAGCAGACGGTTTAAAAACTGTCCGAAAAAATAAATTAGACTTGATATTGGCCATCTTACAATATCAATATTTTCAACCGGGCAAGCTTCGCCCATAAAAAAATAAATGCTTATGAAAATAGGATTAATCGGATTCGGAAAAACTGGAAAATCAGTAGCTTCAATATTATTAGAAAATAAAAAATTCTGTTTAGAATGGGTTTTACGCCAAAGTACGGTTTTAGAACACAGATCGGTTCCAGAATTTTTTGGAGTGCAGTCAGAAGAACCCGGCTTAATCTATTCTAGTTCTAAAACTTCTATAGAAGAATTATTAGAAAAACATCCTGTTGATGTCATTATCGATTTTTCGTCACATCAAGGAATATATACATATGGAGAAGTAGCTGCAAAAAAGCAAGTAAAAATTATTTCTGCTATTTCACATTATAAAGATAAAGAGTTGGCTTTCCTGAAAAAGCTTTCGAAAAAAACTACTGTATTTTGGTCACCAAATATTACTTTGGGAGTGAACTATTTATTGTTTGCAGCCAAGTTTTTAAAGAAAATTGCACCTTGGGTCGATATTGAAGTGAATGAAGAACATTTTAAAACGAAACAAGGAACATCTGGAACAGCAGTAAAAATAGCAGAAGCGCTTGATGTAGATAAAGAAAATATTAATTCGGTTAGGGCAGGAGGAATTGTAGGTAAACATGAAGTTATTTTTGGTTTTCCTTTTCAAACCGTGCGTTTAATTCACGAATCGATTTCCAGAGAAGCTTTTGGAAACGGAGTTATTTTTGTGGCCGAAAATCTGAAAGAGAAAGAAAAAGGATTATATAATTTTGAAGATATCCTGACGCCTTATTTTACGGTGTAGTTTTGCCACGAAGACGCTAAGGCACAAAGTTTTTTTATACGGATTTTTTTGTCTTCCTGAGCGGAGTCCATGGATAAACGCAATGTATTTAAAGTACAATTGAATCTCACAATCCCGATAGCTATCGGAAGCAGAGTCGCAAAGTTTTTAAAATTTAAAAAACTAAAAAAAGAAAAGCTTTGCGGCTTTGCGTCTTTGCGACAAAAAAAAAACTTACTTCCTAAAAGTCAAAGCCTTCATATACTCCAAATTCATTTTAGCAATTGAAAGTACCGAAATTCCTTGCGGACATTCTATTTCGCAGGCTCTAGTATCCGAACACGCTCCAAATCCTTCTTCATCCATTTGTTTTACCATTGAAACGGCACGTTTAGGAGCTTCCAATTTTCCTTGCGGTAAAAGCGCTAGATGCGTTATTTTGGCGCCAACAAACAAAGCTGCGCTGGCATTTTTGCATGAAGCTACACAAGCTCCGCATCCAATGCAGGCCGCGGCATCAAAAGCAGCTTCGGCGGTTTCATACGAAATCGGAATGCTGTTGGCTTCGGGCGCCTGACCCGTCGAAGCGCCAATAAAACCTCCTGAAGCAATAATGGAATCAAATGCTTTGCGGTCAATTTTCAAATCGCGTAAAACGGGAAAAGCTTTTGCTCGAAACGGTTCAATATAAATAGTATCTCCATCTTTAAAACTTCTCATGTGAAGCTGGCAGGTTGTAGTGTTTTTAAGAGGTCCGTGAGCACGGCCGTTAATCATGACCCCACATTGTCCGCAGATTCCTTCACGGCAATCATGATCAAACTCTATTACGCGTTCTCCCTGTTGAATAAGAGACTCATTTAAAAGATCCAGCATTTCTAGAAACGACATATGTTCTGATACTTCATCAATTTCATAATCGGTCATTTCTCCTTTTGTAGAAGAATTAAACTGTCGCCATATTTTTAGATAAAGTTTCATAGATAATTATGAATTATGAATTATGAATTATGAGTTGTTAATTAATAATTTACAATTAACAATTCACCATTTTATTTATAGCTTCTCACTGCAAGTTCTACCGCTTCAAATTTTAGAGGTTCTTTGTGAAGTTCGGGTTCATTATTTAATCCTTTCCATTCCCAAGCCGATACATAACAGAATTCAGCATCGTTGCGGACAGCTTCTCCGTCGGCCGTTTGGTATTCTTCTCTAAAGTGTGCACCGCAGGATTCTTCGCGTTGTAAAGCATCGTAACACATTAATTCGGCCAATTCTATATAATCTGCAATTCGTCCCGCTTTTTCAAGTTCGCTGTTTAAAGTGTTATCGCCAGTAATTCTGAGATCTTTTTCAAATGAAGCTTTCAGTTCACGGATTTCTATTAAAGCTTCTTCCAGTTTTTGTCTGCTTCGCGAAAGACCGCATTTTTCATATAAAAGACGTCCGATTTTTTTATGGAAATAATCTGCTGAAAGTGTTCCGTTGGTATGCAGAAAACGATCCAGCTGTCTTCTAACAGTATTTTCAGCTTCCTCAAAGGCAGGATGCGAGATATCTGGTTTAGCCGAATTTAATTCACCAGCGAGATAGTTTGGAATGGTGTAAGGCGCAATAAAATAACCATCGACACAAGCCTGAAGCAGTGAATTTGCCCCAAGACGATTGGCGCCATGATCGGCAAAATTGGCTTCGCCCAAAGCAAATAAACCTGGAATGGTAGTCATAAGTTCATAATCGACCCAAAGTCCGCCCATAGTAAAATGCGCCGAAGGCGAAATCAGCATCGGTTCTTTGTAAGCGTTTATGCCTGTAATCTTTTCGTACATAGCAAAAAGATTACTGTATTTGGCTTCAATTTTATCTTTTCCCTGCGCTTTTATGGCATCTGAGAAATCGAGATAGATGGCATTTTTCATAGGTCCAACGCCATGGCCGGCATCAATTCTTTCTTTTGCGGCTCTTGATGAAATATCTCTTGGAGCCAGATTTCCAAATGAAGGATAACGGCGCTCTAAATAATAATCACGCTCTTCTTCGGGAATGGTATTTGCATTTCGGTCATCTGCGGCTTTTTTAGGAACCCAGATTCGTCCGTCATTTCGAAGCGATTCAGACATTAAAGTCAGTTTGGATTGATTTTCACCATGCTGCGGCAATGAAGTAGGATGAAATTGAATCCAGCTTACACCAGCCATAAATGCGCCTTTTTTGTGCGCGCGCCAAATGGCAGAACTGTTACAGCCCATAGCTAAAGTAGACAGATAATATACTTTTCCGTAACCGCCAGAAGCCAGAACAACAGCATCTGCAGCATGGCGTTCCAATTTGCCAGTTTCAAGATTTCGTGCAATTATGCCTTTGGCTTTGCCATCAATGACCACAAGTTCAAGCATTTCGTGACGGGTGTACAAAGATACTTTTCCCAAAGCGGCCTGACGTTCCAAGGCTTGATAAGCTCCTAATAAAAGCTGTTGTCCTGTCTGTCCTCTAGCATAAAAAGTTCGAGAAACCTGAACGCCTCCAAAAGATCTGTTGTTTAAATATCCCGCATATTCCCTTGCAAAAGGAACACCTTGTGCAACTGCATGGTCAATTAAAGCGGCAGAACATTCAGCCAAGCGATAAACATTGGCCTCACGAGATCTAAAATCGCCGCCTTTTATAGTGTCGTAAAACATTCTGAAAGTGCTGTCACCATCATTTTTGTAGTTTTTGGCAGCATTTACGCCACCTTGTGCAGCAACAGAATGCGCACGTCTAGGAGAGTCCTGAAAACAAAAAGACTTAATATTATAGCCTTGTTCTGCCAGCGATGCAGCGCATGAAGCTCCTGCAAGACCTGTACCCACGACTATAATATTAAGTTTTTTCCGATTTGCTGGATTTACCAGCTTAGCTTTCGATTTATAAGTACTCCATTTTTCTGAAAGTGGTCCTTCGGGTATTTTTGATTCCATCATTTTTATTGTTTTAAAATGAATTGATGCAAAACTTTAAAAGCAACTATACTTTAGGGACTCCAATATACTATAAAAATCTTATAAAATGAAATTATTGTTTACTGATTATCATGGCTTTACTCGTTGTGTTAGATTTTATGAAATAAATGCCTGAAGGATATTCGGAGATCGAAATAATATTTCCTGCTCCTTGTTTAATTTTACTTCCTGTAACTGAATAGATAGTCCATTCTAGCTCTTTTGATAAATGAAATATTCCGTTTGACGGGTTTGGATAAACGATAATTTTATTGGATTCTGCATCCGGATTTTCTACTCCAAGATTACAATTATGGACGTCATAAGTAACTTTTTTTGTATTGCTTCCATTTGAATTAGTAACAGTTAAAGAAATTTCTCGATCTCCTTCTGTAGAAAAAATAACAGAATGCGGACCAATTCCAGTTGCAGTTTGCGGTTGTGCCCCAGCGCCAAAATTCCATGAATAAGAATCAACAGTGCCTACAGAAACTGAAGTAAAGGTGACAACAGTATTCAAACATCCCATTTGCGGACTATATTCAAAATCGGCAATAGGAGCAGTGGTTCTTCCTGAAAGGACAAATTCCATTTTATTGACATTGATATCATTTTCTTCAAAATATAAAGTGATCACATGAGTTCCTTGTGTCAAAGCTATATTAGGAATTGCGACAGTCTGCCAGTTCTGAAAACCTCCTGTATTAGGTATATTGACAGTTCCAGTTAGGTTTGTGCCATCTACTTTTAAATGTAGTTTTCTGGTGTTGTAAGGAGTAGCAATTCTTAAATTTATCGTGTAATTTCCTGTTGTATTTACTTTGGCGGTATATTTCAGCCATTCATCTTTTACGACATAAGCCAAATTGAATCCGCCTTCGTTACAAGCTTCAGTTCCAACACGGTCGCCTGGTCTGTAAGCCGTATCTCCGCCAGCATTGATATCGAAAATAGCTTCTGGGCCAATATCATAATTTTCGGCTTCTATAGTTCCAGGTATTTGCGCAATTATTCCCTGATAAGGTGCATTTTGAAGTGTAGTTGGGGTATAAAATGCTGTATAGGTAATTGTTCCTGAGGCTGGAGCCTTAAAGGTTTGATTGGCCGTTCCGCCTTGACTCCAATGATCAAAATCATAGCGGATATTGCCTACATACTGTGGTGTTGGAGCGTTTAGAGTCTGTAAAGCAGCATTGGCTACAACCTGTTTTGTAGAAGGCGCAGTAACTGGTTTTTGGTTGAATTCTAAATTAAGGGGCACTGGCGAACTTGCTGCCGTAACGTCAACCAAATTCGGTTTAATGTCTACAAAACTTGTTGCTGTCAATCCGTTGCTATCGGTTACTTTTACCGTAAAGCGATACCAAACATTTGGTGTTTTTTCGCCTTGGTTAGAAGCCGTAAAATTGCCTGATTTTACACCCTGCGGACTTGCTCCTGGATGCGAATGTCCTGCTCCTGGAACGTCTTCGTGAAAAAGATCCATGCTCCACGAAAAAGCACTTGCAGGTAGTGCTCCGTCTTCAACATCGTTTGCTGTGGCTTCGAAATAAATAATATCGTCAGCATTCCATTTTAATGTTGGTAATGGAGAAACAATAGAAACCGTAGGTGCATTGCTAAATGGCGTTACCGTTAATACTGCTTGATTACTGGTTACATTTCCCGCGGTATTGGTGACTATTACTCTATAATTTCCGGCATTTGCCGTTGTTACGTTTGGAATAGTATAACTTGCACCAGTTGCCCCGTTTATATTGGCATTATTATATTGCCATTGATAGGTTAAACCCGTTCCACTTGCCGAAACTGTAAAAGTTACAGGTTTGGTTTCCATTATAGATTGTGAAAGTGGATGATTTACTATTGTTGGTGCTGCAGTTTCTATATAATCCAGCTTAATCAGCGAACCATTATTTCCATATGCGCAATAATAAATATAACCGTCATTGCCTAACATCATTCCAAGAGCCTGCTGTTGCGGAGCGGTAAAAAAGACCGTCGAAACAGGATCGGCAACGTTTGGATCAAAAGACCTAATTTCTGTTCGTACAAAATCTTTAATTATAAATTTTCCTTGAAGATTTGGATAACGAGATATGGCAGGATTATAAAGTACGCCATTAGTCAAAGCATTTCCGATACTTCCAGTAGCATATGTAAAGATTGGATTGGTAAATAAGTTGGTTTCGGTTTGTTTTCCGTCGCCTCCTTGAGGATGACCCCACGCATAATTGCGTATTGTCGGATTACTGATTTCGTTTACTTCTTCCCATGAAGTTCCAACATCTAAGACAAATAGTTTGTTGGCAGTTTCGTTGGCAACTAATCTCCATGGGTTTCTAAAACCGTACACCCAAATGCTTTGTCTTTGTATAGAACCGCTTCCATAATAGGGATTTCCTGGCGCTGGCTGTCCGTCTTCAGTCAAACGGAGAATTTTTCCTTTGTAGGTATCCAAATCCTGTGAATTGGTATTCAGCTGACTATCACCGACTGTTACATAAAGATAGCCGTTAAAAAATTTCAGGTCGCCACCATTATGAAAACCGCCTCCAATAGGTTCCAAAAGCAAAATTTCTTGCCTGTTGATTACTTGGTTGTTGGCATCAATCTTAATTCTTTCAATTCTATGTCGAATTACATTTGCGTCATTTATAGAATAAAAAACATAAACGTAACCATTTGTAGCAAAGTTCGGATGCAAGGTTAATCCGAGTAAACCTTGTTCGTTATCTGTAACAGTTGTTACGGTAAAAACAGTAGACACTGCATTGTTCTGGAATACTTTTACAATACCCGCTCTTTCTGCTATGAAAATTCTTCCGTCAGAAGATTGTTCCAGTGCAAGTCCTTCTTTTATTACAGCTGTTGGAGCAAGGTTTTGGGTAATGTACTGCGAATAGGATAGGGAGTAAATAAATAAAACAGCAATAGATAAGAATTGCCTAAATCGTTTTTGAATTTTAAGTAGTAGATTTTTTCTCATAATTATTCAGAAATTTTATAGGTTTGGGTACTCAAATTTACCCCTTTTCTGTATAATTATTTAAGATTCTAATGTTATGTTTTCTTTAGACAGAATAACAGCCTGATTTGGATTAGGAATACTTGACTGTTAGAATTATTTTGTAAAGTTTTTGTAGTGTTTTGAATTGTTGGAAAAAACTACTGACGAAGATTTGTTTTGCATTTTTTTTCTGATGAATAATCTCTTCCTTCCAAATTTTATATCATCCATTTTAGGGATATTTAAAAAAAAAGCTAAATCTGCGTGGTTTCTTTTCCCGCAGATTTAGCAGATTATAAAATTAAATTGTGAAAGAGGAATTATTTCTCAATTATCATCGTTACTCCTTGTCCGCCAGCGGCACAGATAGAAATTAACCCTCTTCCAGAACCTTTTTCGTTAAGCAGTTTTGCCATTACGCCAATAATTCTTCCTCCAGTTGCTGCAAAAGGATGTGCTGCCGCCAAACTGCTGCCTTTTACATTTAGTTTATTTCGATCAATAGCGCCTAAAGTTTTCTTTAAGCCAATTTCGGCACTCAATTCTGGACTTTCCCAAATTTTTAAAGTAGCTAAAACCTGCGCTGCAAAAGCTTCGTGAATTTCGTAGTAATCAAAATCTTGAAGAGTTAAATCTGCTTTTTCAAGCATTCTTGAAACTGCAAATAAAGGCGCAAGCAATAGATTCTGCTGATTTTTGACGTATTCTATAGCCGCAATCTCACCAAAAGTAATATAAGCCAAAATAGGAAGTCCCTGTTCTTTTGCCCATTCTTCGCTAGCTAGAAGCACACAAGAAGCCCCGTCTGTCAATGGAGTTGAATTTCCTGCGGTAAGAGTTCCGTTTACTTTATCAAAAGCAGGATTTAGTTTGGCCAATTTTTCAATGGTACTGTCTCTTCTAAGGTTATTATCTTTTTCCAAGCCGTTGAAAGGCGTAATCATATCATCAAAAAAGCCTTCATCATACGCTTTAGCCATATTCAAATGACTTTTTAAAGCAAATTGATCTTGCTCTTCGCGGGAAATTTTATAATATTTTGCAGTGATTTCAGTATGTCCGCCCATAGAAAGTCCCGTTTGTGATTCTTCATTTCGAGGCACTAATGGAGATAAATCTTTTGGACGAAGTTTTAGAAAGGTTTTGATTTTTTCACCCAATGATTTTGCTTTTCGGGCATCTAGCAATATTTTTCGAAGTTTCTCGCTCACAGCAATCGGCATATCACTGATAGAATCTACACCACCCGCAATTCCAGAATCGATTTGTCCGAGTGCAATTTTATTGGCAATATAAATAGCGCTTTCAATCCCTGTATCGCAGGCTTGCTGCAAATCGCAAGCAGGAGTAGCAGGGTCAAGACTGGTCTGCATGACACATTCGCGAATCAAATTATTGTCGTAAGTATGTTTGATTACGGCACCTCCGGCAACTTCTCCCAATAATTTTCCTTTTAGATTGTATTTGTCAATAAGACCATTGAGCGATGCGGTCATCATTTCTTTGTTTCCTACGTTAGAATAAGCTGTATTGGCTCTCGCAAAAGGAATTCTGTTATAACCTACAATGGCGACTTTTCTTATGGTATTTGATTTCATATCAGGAAGTTATTTGTTTTTGGTTTTAGAAATTTCGAAGTATAAAGATAGAAATAGATTTTGGTTCGGGACTTAATGTAGATTAATATTGTCAGGAAATAACTTAAAAATTATGGTTTTTAAATTTATTCTGACTGATTTAGCATAATTTGTTTTATTTATTTAGAATGAATTAAAATAATTTGGAAAAGTTAAGATTTGCGCATACTTTTGTCGCTCAATTTAAAATCAAAACCAAATGAAAATAATTTTTAACCCGAAAGTTTATCTTTTCGTGCTGTTCTTGAGCTCATTAAATCTAATGGCACAACAGCTTGGAACTGTAAACGGGAAAGTTTCTTTGAGTGGCAATAAACCAGCAGAAAATATAGCTGTAGCTTTAAAAGGAACAAAATATTCTGATATTACAACTGTTTCAGGGCATTATGAAATTAAAAATGTAAAACCAGGAACATACACTATCGTATTAAATGGAGTAGGAATTCAGCCTATTGAAGATAAAATTGTAGTAAATTCCAAACAGACTACGACTAAGAATTTTACTCTTTCCGAAAGCCAAGAAGATCTTGACGAAGTGGTAATTAAAAAGAATAAATACAAGCAGGACAAACCTTCATTGTCATTGCGTCTTCAGACTCCAGTTTTAGAAATTCCTCAAAACATACAAATTGTAAGCGGTCAAACTTTAAAAGATCAGCAGATTACCAGTATGAGCGACGGTGTAATCCGTAACGTGAGTGGTGCTGTGCGTTTGGAGCACTGGGGAGATTTGTATACCAATATTACCATGAGAGGTTCTCAAATTCAGGCTTTTAGAAATGGTTTTAACGTAGTTTCTTCTTTCTGGGGACCATTAACAGAAGATATGAGTTTTGTAGATCATATCGAGTTTGTAAAAGGTCCTGCTGGTTTCATGCTTTCAAGCGGCGATCCAAGCGGATTATACAACGTGGTGACTAAAAAACCTACGGGAGTAACAAAAGGCGAAGTAAGTGTACTTGGCGGAAGCTACGATTTTTACAGAGTAAGTCTTGATCTTGATGGAAAATTAGATAAAAAAGGAAAATTATTATACCGTTTTAACGGGGCAGCACAAAAGAAAGGATCATTCCGTCCGTTTGAGCATAACGACCGTTACGTAATTGCTCCTGTAATTTCTTATCAGATTGATGATAAAACAAAATTGACATTTGAATACAACTTTCAATATGCAAATATGACCGAAGTAGGTTCTTACTATGTTTTTGGACCACAATCAGGAGGTTATGCAACTTTACCTCGCAATTTTACAATGACACAGCCAGGATTGCCAGATACAAACATTCAAGATCATAGTGGTTATCTACAGTTCGAACATAAGTTTGACGAAAACTGGAAACTTACAGCGCAAACGTCTTATTTTAAATACATTCAGCAGGGATATAGCTCTTGGCCAGGTGTTGTTGGTCCTGGACCAGTTGATAGAAATTTTGATGGCATTCCGGAAGGAAACCTTGCTGCTGGTGAGATTATCAGAAATGTTGGTATTTGGGATGCAGAAAGTAATATGTATCTAGGACAGATTTTCGTAAACGGAAAATTCAATACAGGAAATGTTTCTCATAAAGTATTGGGTGGAGTAGATTTAGGAAACAAAGATTATATGGCAGATTGGGGACAGTCTCATGATTTAGATACAGTTGATAATCCGTTTAATGTTTATAATCCAAATTATGGTACGCCATCAAATGGTTTACCGCAATTTGATCACGATACTCCTTTAAGCCAAAGAGCTGGTGGACTTTACGGTTCGAAATATGCAGCTGGTTATGTTCAAGATGAGCTGGGCTTTTTAGAAAATAGATTAAGATTGACCCTTGCTGCAAGATATACTTGGATTAGTCAAACTAGCAGCTACGAGGCAGAACCAATTGAGGATAGCCATATTACGCCTCGTGCTGGTTTAAGTTATTCTATTACTGATGATTTTGCAGTTTACGGGTTATATGATCAAGCTTTTACACCTCAATCTGGTGTAGTGAGAAGTGGCGATGTAAAACCTCTTACTGGAAATAATGTTGAATTTGGACTTAAAAAAGATTGGTTTGACGGTTCTTGGAATACAAGTGTATCGGTTTACAATATCTTAAAGAAGAATGAGTTAACAGCAGATCCTAGTAATCAGCCAAACGAACAGTATAAAATTGTTTTGGGTGAAAAAAGAGCTCGTGGTGTTGAATTTGATGTTAGAGGAAAAATCTTTGATGGCTTAAATCTTATTGCAAATTATGCCTTTACAGAATCAACGGTAACTAAAGTTGATCCAGCTGTTTCTCAAGCTAATGGTATTAATGTTGGAGATATTGTGCCTGGTTATGCAAAACATACAGCAAATGCATGGTTAAATTATACGCTTCAAAATGGTAAACTGAAAGGTTTTGGCGCTTCTATAGGAGGAACTTTCCTTGACGGACGTCAGACGGATACTTGGAGTGAAGGTCTTCAAAAATTACCTTCTTACTTTAAATTGGATGGAGGTTTATCTTATGAAACTGGTAAAGTCAAAGTTACTGCAAACGTATTCAATATCTTAGATAAATATTTATATAGCGGTTCATTCTACAGTTGGTTAAATGCTTATTACTGGCAGGCTGAAGCGCCAAGAAATTTTAGAGTTGGGGTTACTTATAAGTTTTAAAGGGGCTAAGGTTCTGAGGGACTAAGATTCTGAGGATTATAGTAACAAAGTAACAAAGGAATAAAGGCTTTAGACAAACTAGAGATGTTTGTCTAAAGCCTTTAATTTTATTTTATAATTTCATCCAGCTAAAGCTGGACGCTATTTAATTTATAAAAAATCCTTTTAATCTGTGTATCCCGATAGCTATCGGGAG
>Ga0099826_10001610_pt1 | contig 13784 bp, 9 predicted proteins | sample Mtrugardesep15_FD_76830 | JGI IMG/M metagenome (GOLD analysis project Ga0099826, IMG submission 76830) | Root nodule microbial communities of legume samples collected from California, USA - M. trunc garden sep15 | ecosystem: Host-associated > Plants > Roots > Nodule | place: USA: California... | reverse complement strand
TTTAATGTCCTTTATATAATGTCCTTTATATAATATACTGTATATCTACATTAAAAGTCAAATATTTGATAAGATGTTGGACAATGTTGGTGCCTTATCTAACATGTCCTGACTTAAAGAAAAGTTAGTTTGAAATGTTTGGTTGTATGAATATGTTGTTTCAATTTTTATTTATTTGATTTAATGCACAAGTGAGATCCACTGGGAAAAGATACCTTGTACCTTATGAATCTTGTATTTTACTAAACTTCAATTACTATCATGTCCTACGTGGTCTTGGTCTAAAATATTAAATGTGTCATATAAGTCATTCATTTCAGCATTGTTAGATACCAGAATTTGATTAAATTTTTTATGCAGATGAATATTTTTACTAGCTGGGTTTCGGTTTTAATGCCTGGAGATGAGATTCCTACATTCATTGCTCACCCTGCGCCGGTACCGTGTTGTCCGGAGCGAATTTCATGGCCTTCCCATCAGCATACGACATTGTCTTGTTCCACCTCCAATGTCCTTCCTAGTAATAATAATATCAACCAAGTATGAATGAATGAATTGAATATGACAATCTTGTGCAATATCTAATCAATGAGTTGATGGATATACTGTCTTTGAGGTTTAACATTCATCAAATTTTATCCAGATGAGCTCTATTTATAGCTTATATCATGAATGTATATAGGATTTAGTTTAGGGGGTTGTCAATGCAATGGACAATCAAATATTGTGCTCTTCTAGTATCTATGTAAGCTTTCTTGTAGTATTTTCTCATATTGTTTTAATTTTATAATTTCTTGAAATTATTAAACAAGAAAAATATGTGACTGAGTTAAGGAGTTGAGTGATAAACAGGTCCAAGGTTCAAACCCATGTTCTCATCATGATACTAACATTATTAATATTAATATTAATACTGTCCATTTCAAAGTAAAAATAAAAAAAATGTGATGATTTTGTAATCAAAATTCAAGATAAGAAATTAATAGGGAAAACTAAATTAGGGTATCTCCACAAAATTCATTCCTTTTAGAGCATACGTAATCTAATTCCATCACCAGAGTATCATATAATGGATTAAGCTTCATGGTCATGAGCTTTTGTATCATTGTATGTGATAAAAAAAAGGATAGTGCTGCTTCCCCTTGAAAAAAGATAATTGCTCTTCTCACTATCATTTTTGCTCACAAGCACCGCAAAAATACCAAAATACCATGGTGCCAGTGCGTTGAAGTCAACGGCAATTAACTGCCACCGAAAAGATATTTTAGTATTTTTGCGGTGCTTGTGAGCAAAAATGATAGTGAGAAGAGCAATATTCTTTAAAATGCTCTTCACAAACTCTCGAAGGCCCAACAACTTATTGAGTTTGATGGCTAGGGATGTATTGGATGATTTGAAAATTGCTTTTTAGGTACATAGTGTTTGTTCACAGCACCTCAAACCGATCAAAATACTTTCAACAATAATTAACTAACATTCGCTTAGAAATGAAGGTTGCGGTAGTTAGAAATCGTTTGAGACTCAGCCATGTCTAAAAATGGTTGTTATTTGTTAACTATCATTACCGTTATTTCTGTGTCATCAAATCATACTGATTTAAGTCCTCTAAAATAAAAAAATCATACCAATTTAACCTCACTTTTCATTAATATAACGCCTAATCAATTAGCGTATAGTTAAGGGCTTGCATTGTCAAAATATTAATTCAATGACTATTATTTTAAAGGAAATGCTAACAAGTGTCCTGGGTGGATTTAGTGATATTGACTTGAAACCTTAGAGTGTCTCTCTTTTAATGTATTAGATTCGATTCTCCCTAATTCAATGTGTATGTGTAAGTTCAGTTTCTTCACAAAACAAAAGTGCCTTACGGGGGTAGTATTTTTTTTCTTCTTTGCATTTCTTAATATGTTTGTAAACATCTTGAACGACATTCATTATTTTAAAACGAATGGAGTAATATTAATTACACAACTTTATATGCAAAACTTACCACTTTTGGTTGCTTAAACAATGTCTTAAGAACATTTGTTAGCATTTCCTTTATTTTATTACTACCTCCCTAAATATAAACATCCATTTGATAAAAAATTTGTCCATAAATATAAATTTCTTTTCAAATTACTGTATACATTTATAGTTTCTTTTCCAAATAATAAATGTGTGAAATTAGTCAAAGGGACTTATAATTAGGGACATACATGAAGTACTATACAATGGTATTTTAGATACATTTATACGTAAAATAGACACATTAATTAAAATATCAACTTTTTTTAATAAAAAGGAAAAAAAGAAGAAGATGTGCTTATATATAGGGGTGGAACTTGGAAGGAGTAAGGTGACGCCTTACATGGCTTGAGAGAATAAGGACAATCATAAATTACACGATAAATGTCTAAATGTAGCTAGAGATTGTGTGAGTGGATACTGGGTAGCATATTGAATGCACAGATTATTTACTAACATTTTAATGAAGAAAAGGAAGCAAGGATGGATGCGAGCAGTTGCAGTAGTTGAGATTTGGTGAAAAGGATGGAGCTTGATGGTCAATTGAAGGTGATGCAAAAATTGACAAGGGTGTCCTATGTTTATCTACCCTTTGTTCAGTCCTATGATGTACCACACAGACAATTTGAAGTGATTTAATTTTAATTTTAATAATTTGTATTTGAGTCGAACACAAATAGAAAGAGTGAAATGTAGAATGAAATGCACGAGTAAGTTTGTAAATGAGATGTAGCCATTGAATTATTTTTAGCAATTGCAATGGAGAGGATCCATTTCCGCAAATTAGTGCTTGAAACTATAAATATTTCAAAACAGTGATCAACTCTGCAAATAAATTGAATCCTTACTTTTATTAACCTTTTCTCCTTCAATCAACCCTTAATCCACTTACTTTGCATCTCCATAATTTGATTTTGTTTTGTGACTGTCCAACTAATCCAGCATTGATGCTGATATCAATTACACCTAATTTGTCCCATATTGATTACCATTAACACTATTACATACTTATTGATTATCATACGGTCACTAAAAACAGCCTTGCACAACCAATTTATACAACTTGTAATAAAATAGTTGAACAGTACTAACATTTATCTTACAATTTGTCTTTATTCTCGTCATCTCATATTCTCATATCAGATGAATTGAATCTTTCACTGTCACAGTACCTTATGTAAATAATTTGGTACATAATGAATCATAAATGGCAGAGACGCAATCTTTCCTAACAAGCCAAATCAGTGAAGTGGAAGAAATCCACTGGCACACAAGAAAAAGATATCTGCACTGCAAACATCAATTTTCACCACTTTGCATTTACGTTTTCTACTATCCAAATGGTTATGTTTAGAAATTGGAACAAACCAGCCACTCTCTCTCTACCTTCTATAACTTAGTCACAAATATTGACCTTTGACTTCAACTATAATTAACTTCATATATCACAACTAAACAAAGTACATAATAATTTATGAATTGTTACTAATTCATACTACTAGTAATAACCAACAACTATCATTATGTAACGTGGAAATTGTTAAATTGTACACATTAATGATCTGATTTGAATCAGAGACCTCGCAGTTGTGTGTGTGAGTTTGAGTGATGTTTAGTAGCGAATTAACCAACTAAAGAAAGATGAAGCATTCCAATGACACAAGAGGATTTTCCAGCGACTCATCATTAGCTGTAGATGGCCATTTACTCTCCATTGTTGAATTCTCCATTTTCCGGCCACCGTTCTCCGGCAGAGCAGTTCTTCCCTTTCCCGGCGATTGGTTTGTTTTTCTTGCAGATAAGCTCCGACCCACGACAGATCTCGTTGAACCATTGTCGGTACGAGTAGCCGGCGACCTAGATCGCCGGCCGGAAACTTCGCCGGCGTCTCTCCGGTGAGGCTGATTCTTCATTCCACCATTTCCCATTTGATCTCTCCTCTGAACAATCCTCGCCGACCCAACATTCCTGTTCGCCGGTGACTGCTCCGACCTTCTCGCCGGCGACTTCCTCGCCGGAGACTCTCTTCTCTCACCGGAAAAGGAACGGTTTTTGCGCATTTTCGCGGGAGATCCGTTGACCCTTTTGCAAGATTCTTCTTCTTCTTCTCTCTTATCATTGAAAGTGATTGTAGAAACACTTTCACTCAAGCTACAAACTTCAGAAACTTCAGAGATCTCATCAACTTTATAGAACGGTTTTTCAACCTTATTCTCTCTATCAAATTTCTCAAAACACTTTGGTTTTTCAACTTCATATCTAAACCTTTCATTTGGTTTCTTCCACTTAGGTGTTTCCGACAACACTTCCTTAACTGTTTCTTCTTCAACAGGAACACAAGGTGGTGCTCTGTTTTCAGAACCTTTCACATGTGAAATGCTAGATCTTGATGGTTGAAAATCATTGTGTTTTGTTGTTGGTGATGAAGATCTGTTACTACTAGCACAACAACCCATTTTGTGTTGGTAAAACAATATCCTATGTTATTGTTTTTATTGAAAACATAGATATTATCATAGGTTGTGAAAATTTGGTTGGTGTGTCGTGGGAAAAGGTAGTTTTTTCTACTAAGATGGTTTACACTATAGAGTCTCGAAGTTGTGACTAGTTGAACAAGAAGAGGAAATGAGAGATGAGATATAAAAAGCAACAAATGGTAGTTAAAAATTGGACAGGTCAATGGATGGAAGGTATTTATTGTAAGATCTCTATTACTACAGTCACACAAGTACTACTGTTCTGCTTACATTGACACTTAGTAAACATTAAATTCATTAACTTTATGTTTGGTTCTCTTTCGACAAAAATGGTTTTGAATGAGTTGATATTTTTGACTTTTAGATCGGTTTCTGATTCATTAATGATGGACGATTAATCTGACTCATACGTAAAGATATGTGTACTGGTTAAGCGTTGTTTCTCTTGGGAATCGAACCCGATATTTTTTAGGTACATTCATGAAAGGAGCTCCTTGCCACTGGAGCCGAAGCAACTTGGAAGGAACCCCTGGAAATGAGTTGATTTTTAATAAAAGTGACTCTGATGTAAAATAATTTATATTTCGATGTCTTTATGTGAAATTAAATTTGAGGTTAAAATGAAGGGAAATGTTAATCAGTGCTCTCGGGATACTAATTAAAGATACTAAAAAAAAAATTATACAGTAGTAATTAATGCATTGAAATTGTGAAAATAATTTATAAAAGTTTTATTTTATAGTAATAACTTCTTTTTTTATGGTTAGCATGACCTTATATTTGTAGAACCAGAATGTTACCATTTCTAACTCTAAGTAAGATCAATATGATAACAAAATTAATTATATTTTAAATCATTCAAAGATGATAAAATTAATTCCACAACTTCTAAAATCAAACATATGCTAAAAATAAAATTAGATATTATAACTAAATTTTAATTTTGGAATATACTTAAGTCTTGGTAGGGTTACCTTTCTAGTTACACATGGAGAAGTAATTTAAGTTTTTAATCATGGTTGCATTAGGGGGTACCCAGCATTTGGAGAGTGAGGATTGTTCCCTTTCTTAACATTTGAGTTGGTAACTAGCTTCTAGTGTAAAATGGTATAGATTTGGTCTTCAAAGTATCCCTAAACTAAGTTTTGTAAGTGTCCTTCTCATCCTTCTAGACCTTAGGAATCGAAATAAACTTTTATGTTTTTTGAAGTCAAAAGTTTTTACAAGTAGGTAAATGCCAACAAGTGTCTAATACTAACAAATGTCTTAGACACTTGTTAAAAAGTTTAAAAAAGAAAATTTATCTTGAAAATTATATATTTAACACATGAAATTTTTAAAAAATAACATTTTCTTTATGAAATTTATTAAATATTTCTATTTTTTAATCCTTAACAAGTGTCATTAAGACACTTGTTGACAATCAGATATAGATTTGATTTTTTATGTCATTTTACGCCTTGAGTGAAAAGGGATGAAAGAGATATGTGATGAATATGATAGATAGATTATGAGAAATGATATTTGAATGTATTATTTTTGAATTTTTGTGACAACTCTCATATCTTTTTTTTTTGTTTTTTTTACTCTCTCATATTTATGCTTATCCATAAAGGTATTGTGGATCCTTTCTGTGCTTAGTGTAGGATGAAAGGGGAGGGTGTTGATCAAGATTACATTTTGGAGAAATATGATTAGTTTTATTTTTCTTTGAGTATTAATTTAAGGGAAATGTTAACTTGTGTCCTTGGGACATAAGTTAAAAAACCAAATATATGAAATTTTTCTTGAAATTTGTGTATTTAATGTCTTAAAAGTTGTAAAAATTATATTTTCAATATAAAATTTATTTTTAATTTTCATTTTAAGCTTCTTAACTTGTGCCCTTAAAAAATAAGTTAACAACCCTTGATTTAAGGATTCATCTATTGCTTTCATTACTTGGATTTTCTCATGTTGTTATTCACTCTTCATTATAGGAGACTATTGATGAGATAGCCCGCAAAGCTTTGAGTATTATTGATAAGCATGATTTAATGTTGAAATCTAAGTGTATTTTTTTTCCTTGAAGGAGTTTAAATCTCAAGTGTTGTTTCTCAAACTCTCATTTCTCCTTCTACCTGAACTCCTCCTTCTAGACCTTGAAATAAGATTAATGTGTATGCGTCTTTTTTTTTTTTTAACAAATGTGTATGTGTCTTCTTCTTCTTTTTTGAGCAAGTGTATGTGTCTTTTAACACACTTAGTTATTTTTTAGTCATTTATGACTCTTACGAGTTATTTGGTAGATATTTCTTAGACGTTAATATAGGATAGTTAGAGATATTTCAATTCGTAGTTTTTTTTATAATAACTAATTGGTTAGAATTATTATTGTAATCTATTAGGGAATGAATTCCTTCAAACAAACAAAAAAACTCATTGGCTAATTAATACGTGAGTCTGTTACCAAGCAATCTTACTTTACTCCACTAATCGATTAGGTATTCTTGATAATTGATTAGACCATGACATGATCTTTTTTTTGGTGATATACCATGACATGATCTAAAAATAAAACATATATTTAATTTCCTCCTATTTTGAAACATAATATGATTTTTTTTAAACTCAAACATAATATGAATTATATTTTATCTTTGTTTATGATCACAAACCCTAGTGCATTTGGATGAGATCATTAAAAGATTTAGAGAATCTCTTCATTTTTAAATATTTTTATGTGGATAAAGTAATAAAAAATTCACCGTGGACATTTTTGGACTGCTTTTATAAATTTTAAAAGTTTTGGGTCAAATTTAAGTTTGAAAAATAGGGGCAAATTTGAATGGACAAATTTTCATTTTTTTAAATAGGGGCAAATTTATATATTGTTTTGCAAATTTATAGGTGTCAGCTTGAAAATATGGGATGAACTTGCAAAATTTGAAAATAAATAAATAAAAAAACTAATTTACCATTCACATTGTATAGAGTAAGGAAGAGATTTCAAATTTCTAGTTTGTGCCATTTTAAATTCTTTTAATTTAGTTAGCTTGGATAAATTAATTCATAAACTCTCATGTAGAAGAATGTGAATATCACAAAATATTACATTATGTCAAAACATTTATTCTTCCAAACACACTCTTTAAAGTATTTGGGTGAAATAATCTTTTGGGGTAATGTAATTTGAAGATTTATTTTTCAAACACATTTTTAGTTTCAGAATTTTGGTACATTGAATTTGTGAGCAAAATTTCTTTAAAAACACTTAAAACAACTTCAAAATCTTCTTCGTTTTGAATTTCATTTGTTGTTGTGTGACCTTAGTAAACTAAGAATCAACGCATTTAGTATCATTCTTCAATCAACTAAAATCGTTCTCTATCGGTATAAACCGATTCTGTTTCCTTTTTTTTCTCCATGGAATTTGTAAAGTCTCTCATTATACCCCTAAATAGTTGTTTAAATTGTGCTAAATAATTTATATGTTGAATGTATATTTATCAATTCATTGTTTAGATTTTTTTTTTAACGATTGAAGTATTTTAGTTGTGATATAAGGAGACAAAGAAATAGTTATGAGAAATTACCATATTTAGACCCATTAAGGACCCACACTGCTAGTTTATATCGAAATGAAGTGAAACAACTCATCTCCCCTTTAGATACTCCAGACATACGCAACAAACCCTCATTCGAATTTTCATTTATCTCATTAACTAGAAAGAAAACAAAGAAAGAGAAGAGAGCTAGAGAGTGGAGAACAAGAGGGTTTTGATATCAAGTGATGTATGCATTATTAAACTTGGGAAAATGTCGATGTTCAAATTCTAAAAAGAATCTTACATATTGAGAATGTTGTATTTAACACTTCAAAGCTTTAAAAATTAACTTATTGTAAAAAAAATTATGATTTTTTTTTCTTCGTAACAAGTGTCTTTATTTGTTAGTATGACCCTTAATTGTTTTGGTTTCTCTTTAGAATGATTACATTGTCATATCAAATCAAAGGGTATTAATTTTTAAGTCATATTAACTAATGTTTCTAAGGCACTTGTCAACAAAAACAAAACAAAAAAATTGTATTAAAAAGAATATTTTTTTATACTTTTAAGACCTTAACTAAACAAATTTCAATATAGTTTTACTATATTTAGTTGCTTAACAAATGTTTTGGGCATGTGTTAGCATTTTCTAGCGATTAGTTATGAGATGTTGTTTTATGTACGATTCATATAACAAACAATTATACACATTTTATATGATGAGATGAGATGTGAGTTCCATCTCATAATTTTTTAATTCTCTAAATTTATTCAGTGTGTTTCTTCAATAATTTTTTTTTTAAAGCAAAATATAAGATGCAGAGGGGTCTCCTGCTGCAAAACCCTAAACATATATTAAACGAAAGAAAAAGTACAAAAAAGAGGGAGGATAAAACCAAAACCCTCCATAACAACAAAAAAGAACCAAAACAAAAACAAACTAGTGAGACGAACGGCTGGAAGCACTCACCTTGAAATCTTTGGTTGCTTCCGGTTGTTTCTTCTTGTTCCTCTTCTTCCTTGGGACCACCAATTGAAATGGGTGACTTGTGTTTTCATCCAAATCAACAACCTCATCGTTCTAGGCCATGTTAGCCCATGAATCACTTAGAAAATCCATTGCTTGTTGGGCCTTTGTAGGAACAAGCCCTAAAACTTGCATATCATGAACAACAGATGCGCTGAAACTTGACAAGTCAGAGTTTGTAACCACAATGGAGCTACCTCCCAAAGGAATTACATTTGCTATTACTTCCTCCTGATGATCCTGTTGACCCAAAATGTCAGCTGAATTTGAATCATCTTCACAATTCATGTCAATATTACCCTGATCAGAGGGGGTTTATGTATCGGCTAAAACACTTAAATTCTCATTACCTTGAGCAACCATGTCTCCTGGATGCATAGTATCAACAACAACCTCCCAGTGGTTTTCAAATTAGTACCATCCACAAATCCCAAAAGAGGATTATCATCAACAGTTGTTTTAGTGGCATTATTTGTTACACATTCAAGTGATTCTTTTCCCAAATCATCTTTCGAAACAACCGTAGTTTTGTTCAATAAATTATTTATAAAGAAAAATCTACCAGATATTTATTTATTGGTCTTAAATATGAGGTATGAATCAATGAGAATGGCAACCTGCACTTGAATCATGTGGGATCTATGAAGAAGATTGATAGGACCTACCATTTGTTGACTTAATATATAATCTATTAAAATGTATGGGCTTTCAAATTAACACGAGAGAGGCTTAGTGGGATAATACTCGATTGAAATTATGGTTGGTGATATTAGTGACATTGACCAACCACAATGTCACAAGTGTATACAAAACAAAACAATCTTGTGAAAGAGAAAAAAGAAAGACATTTGTGACATTGTGGTTGACCAATGTCACTAATGTCACCAAACACAATGTAACCCAAGTGCTATCCAGGCTTCATAGGGAAGCTATTCGTCCTCTTTGTCCTAAATAAAAATAATTTGACTATAATTTTTTCTACCTTATCCATTTCTCGTGTATCTTATTTATTTATTTTTATACAAAAATGTCCATGAATCTAAGACATTTCTCACAATTTGATTATAATTTTTTTCTGACTTATGTCATTTCTTACAATTTGAGATGAAAGGAATATTCAGTAATCAATTAATAACTACACAAGAATTTCGAACATATTGTGTTTATGTTGGTTTCGGTTATAAAATGTACTATATTTAGAATAACTTTCAATGCTGTGTTAAACATAAATACCTTGAATTTATCTATAAAGATCTCTTATGTTGCTTCGTAATAATAATTGTAAAATTATTTTTCCTTAAAAAAGTGACATTTTTTTCTTAACCCTATTGTTATAGGTTCTGTAGTTTGAGGCTCAGTTGAAAATTAAGTAAATGTGATAAGTAATTTTTTTAGGAGAGATTCGAACTCATGTTCTCATGAATGATTCAACCTTTTAATTTAATTAACCATTCGTGCTTAACTGCTTAGTTAGAAAGAGTGTTACATATGTGTGCATCGATGAATTTATAAATAATTACTATAATTTAAATTCATAGACAATACAAATATATATATAGATGCACGTATAATTACTCAAGAGATTAGAAGTTCATGTATGTGTGTATTATATACTCCTCCGATCCTTTTTATAAGAAACAATTGATTTTTTATATATATTAAATAAATTATGTATGTGGTTTAAATGTTAGACCAAATACGTAAATTATTCAATGTATTTGAAAAGTTAATTGTTTCTTGTAAATAGGATCGGAGGTAGTACTATTTTACTATTCAAAATTGTTTTATTGATTTTAATTTTCAACCTTTTATAAATAAGGATGCTACATCAATGTTTAAAAGGAGTATAATAAATGAGTAAGTAGCTAACAATAGATGAATATACGCTGAAGACTCGCAAACATAACCCAAGTCAGTTTCAAATTTCGACATGCTTTCCAACATTAATTCTTGTTCTAGAGATATTAGAAAAATGTAAAAAAAAGCAGTAGTGTTTGTTTTTTACTATGAGTTTGTTTTTTACTAGAAGCAAGAAAATTCGGAGACCAACGAGAAAGTCGTAGCAATCCTGGTTTCACGTTCCAAGTACCATTTGACCAAACACTTCTAAGGTCATCTGCACAGGAGAACCTCGACCTAGGGGAACCATCTTCCATTGAGCAATAGGTTTCCATAATCGCAAGAGTTTCTCATGCAAATCTTTAGAGGAAACCGTTTTATCACCACGAGCCAACACCAATCTTCCATGAAGATAATTGTTGCAATTAGAAAGACCAGATTGGTAAACTTGTTCTGAAATTTTGATTGAAAAGGAATCACCTTTCAAACAAGGTTTTGGGAGATCAGATACAGAAACATGAACTTTGTTAAGGAGCGCTTGTGCAAAGCAGCGATTAGAGACCATGGGAGGAACCACGGAAGGCTTCGGCAAAGGGGAGACCAAGCAAGTCCAAGGACATATGAAAGGTACCGGAGTAGCAGACATTGCAAACCCACTTATTCAGTAAAAAAAATTATAGTCTGTTAACAAAACAAAATTATGAAATCTTTCTATTTAAAGTACATTTATTTTCATGCCTTGTCACTGGATACTTATCTCATTATTTTATTTATTATATTTTTATTGTTATTTTAATATAATTTATATATACCATTAATATAAAAAGGTTTATATCGTCAATAAATTACAACCAATTATATTATATGCATGACTTTAAGAATATTTTTTTATACAAAAACAAGTATCCTCGTAGAGGAGCATTCATCCCATACTTTATAGATAGATAGAATTGAATTCAAACATATTTTTTATGATCAAATAATAAAGATTAATTGATAATATTAAAAATATTTTCAATTATGTATATATGAATTACATCCTTATCAATGTAGTGAGTGAAAAATCTTTCTTTAATTCCAATCTTACATGAAACTTGCAAATTAATGATAAGAAACACAATCATCATGCATTTCACCAATTTAATACTTTTGTCTTTATTACTAAATTTCAGTCTATAAAATACATTGATCCGACGTTGTTCTTTCATCACATTTTCAATTCGGTTTATACAATCAAACTTTCTTTAGTGTTTTCTTTTGCCTCGTGGCCAAAAGAAAACAAAAAGATCCATGTGATGAATGAACAAAGTAGGGTCATTGGTTTTATAGACTAAAATTCAGTAATAAAGACAAAAGAATTAAATTGAAGAGATGAAAGATTGAATTTCTTATCGCTGCTTTGCAAGATTTCTTTTTTGTAAAATTTAAATTAAAGAAACATTTTTACTTTCTAATTAAATGAAGATTTAATTCATATATACATAATTGAAAATATTTTAAAATGGTCAATCAATCATTACCATTTTTTTTGTTACAATCAATCATTATCGTTTGATCATAAAAAAGTCTTACTTTTATTCTAACTATTTCTTATTAATGAGGTGGCTGGTCCTCTTTGAAGCTACTTGTTTACGAGTAAAAAAAGTATTTTTAAAGTTATGCATATAATTGATTGTAATTTGTTGATGATTTTAAGCTTTTTATACTAATTTTAAGCAGAAATTAAAATCAAACTCAATTAACAATAAGAAAAATAAAACCAAACAATAAAATAAGTACTAAGTAACGAGGCATGAAACTTACATAAACTTTAGAAGAGAAATTTTCATACTTCTGCCTTGAATATCACTAGAATTAGAACCGACGTTGAAAAACATGTGGATATATGAAATTAACTTGGGATCAATATGTGAGTGTTCAATATATAATCATTGGCGGTTAGCTACTCATTTATTGTATAACATTTTTTAGATTTTTAATCTTAAAGGGTGTTGACCGTATTTAATGTCTTTTTTTTAAAAGGATTATTTATTTAGTAGTCCAATCAAAATAAAATATCTTACCAAATATTTTAATTCATATTTTTAAATAGTTATTACATTAATTTTTTTATTATTTTAATTCATATTTTTGACTGAATTTTTTCAATAAGGTACATTAATTACTTATCAGCTTTAAAAGAGAAATTCAATGAATTTTATTTTTGACAAACTGAGAAATTCAATGAATTAGTACATATACTCCATCCGGTCCTATCTATAAGAGAAAGTTAGGTCAACAAAAGTTAATGTATTTGAACTGAATTTTTAACTAGATACATCAACTTTTGTTGATCCAAGTTTATCTTATAAATATGACCAAAGAGAGTATAAAACTAAAAAAATAAATATAATTCGTAAATACCAACGATTCTTACATGTTTCACACATGAGATGTTATCGTAGTGGTAACAGCTTAACTTTTTAACTTCAAGGTCAAGAGTTTAAATTCCACCACAAACGGTTGTAAAATATGCACCAATTAATTCTTATAGGTAAAAAATTAAACATGCATAGCAAGAAAGGTTAATTAGGAATTAGGAAGGAGAAGCTAGCTAACCATAAACACTAATTTGTCATTCACATTGTATAGAGTAAGGAAGAGATTTCACATTTCTAGTTTGTGCCATTTTAAATTCTTTTAATCTAGTTATCTTGGATAAATTAATTCATAAACTCTCACGAAGAAGAATGCTTTTTTTTTTTTTTTATAGGCAAAAAAAGAGGTTAGGAATCAGGGAGAAGCTGAAACAGCTCAACTAGGTTGACACCTAACATCAACTCCCATCCCTTACCGCCTCTCTATTACGTAGTAATATTATTAAAAAAAAAGGGAAAAACTGTACAAAGGAGGGAGGACTAG
>Ga0099826_10001608_pt1 | contig 13785 bp, 8 predicted proteins | sample Mtrugardesep15_FD_76830 | JGI IMG/M metagenome (GOLD analysis project Ga0099826, IMG submission 76830) | Root nodule microbial communities of legume samples collected from California, USA - M. trunc garden sep15 | ecosystem: Host-associated > Plants > Roots > Nodule | place: USA: California... | reverse complement strand
CAGTCCCTGAGCAGATAGCAGAATGGCATCCAATTCTTCATCCCTTTGTCTGAAACACAACAAAATAATCCAATCCAATCAAATTATATAAAAATGAATCGCAAAAAAAGATACCACTAAATATTACTATGAATGACCACTACTATTACTAATTTACTTGTACCCCCAAAAAGAATCACAAATATCTACTAGTAGTAGTAGGAATAATATACCTGTCTAACAGGATGACTTCACGAGAAGCAAGACACTGATTTTGCTCGTAATTCTCCAGAGGCATAAACGGACGATCACGCCCCGCATCGTAAAATCCATCTGATAGATGGTCCTCAGAGCCACAAAATGAAATTTTACTGTACTTGGAAGACAATAATGAGCCATCACCAATCGGTTTTCTAGACTTGCAGGGTTTAGGATTATCAAGATCCCGATCTGAATGCCTCTTTGTTTTAAAACTACACTTCGAAAAATCTGAACAAGATGCTCCATCCTGTTCACTTTGCCCATTGTCTAAGGAGCATGAGGATGCATCTTGTTCATCTTTACTTTCTGCAGTGCTGCAATCTTCTTGAGAAAACTGCTTTTCAATGATTACTTCATCATTGTCGACATTATCAATTAAATTGTTGTGAGCTGCTTCTTCCGAGAATATTTTTTTATGATTATCATCCAGGCTTTCATTGTCTGAGACAGTTTCTGTGCAGTTTTCAGAGACAAGAGTATCCAGATTTTCTGGTTCAGAAATTCTGTGGATCTTCTTGCTTAACAACTGGTCATGATCTACACCTTTCCACTTCCTGCTGTTATTCAACCGCTCTTGACGAGCTTTCTGCTCTTGACGAGTTTTATGCTGTTTACAGTGTCGCCGCTTCCACCGTTTACCTGACGACTTCCAGGCTGCAAAACATCTACTGTTAGATGAGGAGTTTGTTAATACGCTTGAAGAGATGGTATCAGGTCCTGCAAAGGAATTCATAGAAAGTGAAACTCCAATTTAAACACATGAATTTAATCATCCACAATTCAGAAGGGAAGAGCGTACACAAAAAAGGAGGGGGGAGGGGGGCAAATATGGAAAGGCGCCTCACCATGAGAAAAGGTTTCCTCACTTTCCAGCAAATTGCTTTCATAGACATCCATTTCAACAGAAGAACTGCTATAACTGTCTTTGCATCCATCACAGTCATTTCCTTCCATATTACAGCATATCCATGAAGGAATTTGAAAAATGCTGGCCAGCTTGTTGTGCTAAATGTAAAAACAAATATATTAAAAACAATTTACCATATGAAAATCATAGGAAATTTTCAAAAAATCCTGATCAATAAATTACACAGTTAGAACCTAACAACACACAGAAGTTATGCAAAATAGAGATATATGTGCACTACTGCAAGCAACCATAATCATAATAGTTTGACCTACTCACACAGGCAAGCTACATCTACTAAATCAATACCTTGGATGCACAGAGGCACCTCCAATGCGGTCCCTCCATGAGAAATACTGTCAGATGTCACCAAATTAAATACATATTAAACGCACATTCAGGTAAAGGAAACAGAACATAGGTTGCACATCAGATTCTAGCAAACAAAATCAGCCATTTGGGAATGCACTCTTAAGGACTTTATGGACCCATGAGGTATTTGATCAGACGATTATCAAGCCTTTGTCTTTTCTGGAGAGCTTAGTGCACTCAAATCCCAAATTGGTGGTGGTCTGTTTGGTCTACTACTGATTTGTTTCCTATCCTATTTGTATGTATAGAAAAGGATGCGTTCTCCACTTCTCGTCTCATTAGCATGTTCAACTACTTAACCAGCAAAGCACTCTTGTTGGATCAATTTACGGATCTCTCAACCATTGCTATCGTGAGCTCAGTTTATATATCAATCAGCTCAACCATATTGCCTTCTCTTTGCCTGTGTGGGTATACATGATCAACCCAAGAATCTGGCTTTTGTCATATTTTTTTAAGTTTTATCTGTTCACCCTTTTAATTTGATATTTCACCCTACAACACAGGTTCTACATGCATCAGTTTCCTTCAATGTTGCTATATAAACAGCTTACGAACTAAATTCATCTAGAATTCTTTGTGTCTATGGGATTCTCTATATCACAGTACTTCAAGAAATACATAGCACTTAATGGCTATGGTCCTTGGCACACCAAATCTATATTGGTGTGCAGTTTCTCATTCTTTCTCTCTTAATATTATTCTTCTATAAATGGTTATTGAACTTAATCAAGTTATATTTTCCCGTTTTATATTTCAACAACGTTATAAATATCTCTCTCTCTCTCTCTGTTGAAATTTAGGGCCTAACTCATCCTTACAAAACCGGTTCATAAGGTGAGGAGTGCCTTCTCTTTATAAACTATTATCAAGAGACTTATCTATCTGATGTGGGACTTGGGTTTTTCCCAATACTCTCTCTCTCACACAACAGAAGCATTAGTTGCTGGCTCGACGGTGTTGTTATAGGATGACACGTTGCACAAGAAAGGCAGAAAATTTCATAAATATATACTATTTAATTAATTTAATTAATTGAGAGGAAGATTAATACAAAAGGAGAGAACCAAGAAAGAAGAAGCAGCAAAAAGATTCTTGTAAACCAGCAGCAAACGGACATTAGATCTAGGGGATAAAGTGTCACGTCATTACAAGAACAAGGGTGGTGAGTGTTCATTTCAAGTGAAATTGCACTCTAGTCCTCTATTTATTCATTTTTAAACAACCTGAACTGATGGGCATTAATGTTATTGAATTTTTTCTGTAAAACTTTCAGCTTCTCTCTCTTCTCTCCCAGGTCCTACTACTACACTATACTCTAGTCCTCTGTAATCCCCCTCCCTCTTCACAACGAATTTGTAAAAGGGTACAACTACAGGGTTTTAATATATATTCTTCATCCCATGATAGAAGCGGGAATATTTAAGCAAAACCAGTATATGTATCTGTATATACAGGCATAAAAACCCACACACAAAGCAAAATCAGAAGCAGGAAAAGCACCATCTAAGAACGTAGATACTTAAAAAACCTCATTTTTGCAGAATTAGCACGATTTTAGAAATCAAAGGTACCTGAAGATTTAAGTTCTGAAGTCTATGCATTGAATTAAGTTCAAGTGATCCTAACGAAGTCAACCTATTATTTGACAGGTCCAAACTCTCCAACCTTGATAGTGAGGTCAAAGCCGGCGGTAACTCCACCAACTTATTATTCGCAACTTTCATCGATATTAATGCTTTCAAAGAACTAATCTCTGACGGCAATGTCTTCATTTTATTGAATGAAAGATCAAGATATTCCAGATTCGTTAAGCACCCAATTTCCGGAGGAAGATATCTACAGTCAGAAACAGAAGACAATCACAATATAAGACACTGCCGACATGCAAATTCTCCATAAAAAACACATTTTTACAACAAAATTTATAACATCAATAACAAACGTTAACTGGTTAAAACCCTTCATAAAAAGTGAGACAGGTTAAACATAACATCATAAGAGGGCAAAAAAAAAACACTTTATATCAAGGTGACAAATGCAAAGCTCATTCTCCTTAAATAACACATTATTTGCAACAAAATTAAGACACTACACACAAGCTAATTCTCCTTGAACATTTTTTACAACAAGTTTTACAACATCAATGACAAATATTAACTCATAAACTAAAACCCTCCAAAAAAAAGTGAAAGAAACAAACACAGTTAAGTTGAAACAAGTTAAAAGCATAACATCATAAGAGGTAAACAAACACAAACCTTGCAAAAACAGGGAAGGAAAGACACTACACACAAACTATGTCTCCATAAAAAACACATTTTTTGCAACAAAATTCACAACATCAATGCCAAATATTATCCTAAACCCCATCAAAAAAGTGAAAGCAGCAAACACAGTTAAGTTGAAACAAGTTAAAAACATAACATAAGAGGTAAAAAACACAAACCTTACAAAAACAGAGAACAATGTAAGACACTACACACAAACTACCCTCCATAAAAACAGTGAACAATCAAAATGTAAGACGCTACACAAACTAATTCTCCATAAAAAACACATTTTTTCCAACAAATTTACAACATGAATAACAATTATCAACTTGTAACCTAAAACCCTCCAAAAAAAAAAAACAAACCTTATGTTGAAATGACAAATACAAAGCTTGGTCAAGCACGTGAGAGCAGCAATCTCAGTCAAAATAGGAAAAGCAGAAGGTCTAGAAGGACCCTTAGAAAGCTCAAGCTCTTTCAAACCCTTCAATTTATGCAACGGCAACCCACCAATTCCCGGCGACGATACCTTCATCTGCAACCTCTCTAACCTCGTCATGTTCCCAAACTCCGGCGCAAATAAGTTAATCTCATTTCCAAAAAATTTCAGCGTTTTCAAACGCATTAAACCACCCACCGACTTCGGAATCAAACTGTAAACGTTCTTGTACATATATAAACTCTCCACTGCATCGTCTGAAGAATTCTCCGGTACCGGAAGTTCCAGATTTTTTCCCGATACGTCGAGGGTTACACCTTCTTCGATTCCGGTAGGGTTTGGGGAATCATCGATCGGGGTGGTGGGGTTTTCGGGAATAGCGGCGGTTTCCGGTGAGGTTTCGTCGGAGGGGAGAATTTCCATGGCTCCGACGATAGGGTTCCGATGAAAGTTTGAAAATTTGATAAGGATTGAAGAAAATTGGGGAGAAAGAGGAAAAGAGAAACCCTAGAATTTAGTGGTTGGAGGAGTGAAGGGGGTTTAGAAAGACGAAAATAGCCCTGGATTTGGCCGTTATTTACTACACTAGGGTTAAAGTTTGCAAACAGAAACTTGCGTGTTCTTTACACGTGTTCTTAGTTTGAGTGAAGGCTTGGTCTTAACTAGGTTTTGCTTTTTAATTTTAATAAACTTTTAATTATTTGGTCCTAAAGTATCTCTCCAATTATGGAAAAAGAAGAATATAATAGATTTTTTTTTTTTTGACGAAAATAATTTTTAATCCTTAAAGATGTCATTCTCTTTCCTTTAAAACAATCGTGGGGCTAATTTGTTAAGAAAAATAAGCTAATATATTATAAAGGCCAATTAGTCCCTTGAGTTCCTTTCAAGTATGGGTATCTAATAAGTAATAAAAAGTATGTTTAGGTCTCTTAACTTTATTTAAAGTAACGGTTTGGTCTCTTCTATTAATTTAATTTAAAAAATCGTTAAATTTTGGTCTCTTAACTTTTTTAATTAGTATGAGTTTGGTCCCTTAACTTATTTAATTACTATTAGTTTGGTTCCTATAAACTTAACTTTTTGAATTAAATTAACATAAGAAACCAAACTGATACTTTAAATAAAGTTAAAGGACCTAAACAGATATTTTATTACTTATGGGATCAAACCGATACTAGAAATCAAGTTAAAAGATCAATTGAACATTTAAGCCTATTATAATACAGAAAAAAATAAGCATATTTGCATAAGCAAAATATAAAAAAATAAATAAATAAATAAAAAGTACATAGCTCAATAATAACAAAAAAATTGTGCCTCAATAACAAAAAAAAAAAAAATTGTTGAAGATCAATAACAACTATTATGAGGCAATCTTTTGGAGTGGATATCTTTATTTATTAATTTTGTTAACTCTTAACGTAATTTTTCCCTTGCACTAATCCCTTATAAGGTTTGCAACAACTTTATCCTAAAATTTTGCCTTATTTATTAATTTTGTTGAGTCTTAACCTAATTTTTTTCCTCCACTAATCCCTTACAAGGTTTGCAACAACTCTATCCTAAAATTTTGCCTTTATATTTGCATCATATATTTTTCATTTCTCTCTCTAATAACCGTGAATATTTTTCAAAACAAAAATTTAATAGATATCTTAATCCTTATCCATATTAATTATTAATTTTATTAGGTCTGCAGCAACTTAACCTACTGTTTCTGTACTTTTTTTTTTGACAAGTTGTTGTACACGTATTTAACACGTTTACAAACTCCTTATTTATTAATTTTGTAAAGTCTTAACCTAATTTTTTTCCTCCACTAATCCCTTATAAGGTTTGCAACAACTCTATCATAAAATTTTGGTTTTAAATTTGCATCATATATGTTTTTCATTTCTCTCTCTAATAACCGTGAATATTTTTCAAAGCAAAAATTTAATAGATATCTTAATCTTTATCCATATTATTTATTAATTTTATTAGGTCTGCAGCAACTTAACCTATTGTTTCTGTAGTTTTTTTTTTGACAAGTTGTCGTACACTTATTTAATACGTTTACAAACAGAATACCCTAATTTCCATGCAAACTCGGCTACCCTAAATAATTTGTTAGGAACCATGTACTGCATTAATTTTTTATGTTTAACTATAAAAGTAATAAATAAAATAGACTCGTGCAACAATAAAATTTTGTATTCTTTTTATCTTTTTTCTTTGTAATATTTTTTATTATCATTTGATTGTAATATTGTATCTCTAATAATCTAATTTGCGTTTATTAATCGACCCATGATCTTACCGATTAAAGATTATTTATTGGTCTCTATTATAGTCGAGAAGACCCGTGTATCGCACGGGTCAGAAGTCTAGTGTATTTATATAATTTGCTCTTTGATTTGTTTTTATTTTTTAAAAATTTAGAGATATTGTTAGTAGAACTTCGATTATCTATAGTGCTCTAATAGTTTTATCAGATGTGCAAATCATGAACAATAATTGGATGTAAGACCTGACGAAGAGTACGATGATTTTGAATATTGAATTATGTTTTAACACAGTATCACTGCAAGAATCTACGATACAAATTTTGGGATATTGATTATCATTTCTTTTGTGTTTTTGTGTTAGTTGGATACAAATACCTCATTGATAACATTATGAATGTTAGGAACACTCTATCTCTCTCTAACACTTGTTTTTTTATTAGATTAAACTCATATGGTCTCACCACCGTACATGAAACTCATTTCCAAAGTGTAATACTCACGTTGATTTCACCTGATAAAAGAGTGTTCAAAACATACCATATTTAGAGCTTTGTGCAATAAAGAAAGTCACGTTCTAATTTGAATCACGATTTATTACACCTCAACGTCTACGACTTCAATCAGTTGAGCACGTATGTCTTCTTGTTTGATGACATCAACACTATCAATTTTCTCATCAAGTGTGGTTTTTAATGCACTAGAGTCCACAAATCTCAAAAAAGTAATATTTATTTATTAATTTTTTTGAAAACACAGATATCTAATCTATGGATCAACTAATTTGAGGGGACCAATCCCACCGTCCACTTGTGGGGCCCCATTTTTAGCGACACTCTATATGAACTTGCCCACCAAAATTGACACTAGAGGGAATCGAACATAAGACCTTGAGAGGAGCACACCCCAGGGTCCCAAGAGAAATTTTATTGACACATGTTTGGTAAATACATTATTTATTCCACGTGTTTTGAATGTATTGACATAATCATGAGTAAGAACAACCCCAACATAACTAGTACGAGTCTTTTTTCCTTTATCCAAACCATTCTTACGAACTGTGATCTATTTAATTAACATACATTTAGGCTTTTTTCGACGAAACACTTTCTCTTATTCACTTTCACATTAAGCTTACAAGAGGATAAGTTATGACTAATGCTATGAAAACGTGAACAAAGAAAAGGTAAACTCTCATATTCAACTTGTCTTTCAACCCAAACTTTATTTCTAGTTTTAGGAGACGAGTCAACATCTACTAAAACTGTAGTAAAATGGCCAAAATATCTATCAAAGGAACCCTTACATGTAATAACATCCAAAACTTATCGATGTTCCAAATCTATTAGCAATCGCAAAGAGAATTTTTGAATGTTGGTATTCTTGAGAAACTAAGGCAAATATGCACGCACCTTTGCTGCGTTGAATCGTATGATCTTGACATTTTTTCTTTATAATGAAATGTGTTAGAGTTATTCCCTAAAAATAGAGAACTAAAAAAATATTGTATTTATTGTGCTCGCGGTGTCAATTTTATCACTTACTATCATCTCACGCTTTGTTATGAATGTATTTACAAAGTGCTACAACGAACAACATTTTTCCTTAAAAAGTATATCATTTCTTCTATATTTGATATTCGACTATTGTCTAATAACTCTTCGAGTTTCCAAAAAATGTATTAACTCTTAGCATACATGAAATAACTCTAATCAAGACTTACAATACATGGCACACCGTGGGGCGAGATGAAGATTAATTCACCAAATGCAAAGCGTCCATTTATATGAATCAAGTAAACATCAAAGCTTAATATTCTTGCAGTTGCTATTAACCCTGCAAGATCGTTCATCACCAACCAACCATGTTATAGCGACTTAAGCAGTTGGTGGGGACAGAGTGCGGCGAGGAAGATTAATCACATATGCAACTGCATTTGTGGATTGACCACCAAGACTAACCAATCCCGATATTGCATTTTGTAACATCTTTTGATAATCTTTGAGCTCCAAATATTAATTAAGAAATTGTTTATTTCATTGGTACTGAAAAATTAAGAGAAACTGAAAAGTAAATACTTACGAAATCATTAAGAAAAACTGTTTTATTGTTGGTACTACAAAATTAAGAGAAATTAAAAAGTTAACTCAAATGAAATTATTATAAAATATTGTTTTTTTATCGGTGCTACAAATATAAGAGAAACTAAAAAGTAAACATAAACAAAAATCACATCTCGCTCCCCTATTCTCGATCCACCCTTTGTCTCCATAACCACTGATCATCGTCCTCTACCACCACATCATCCCTTTCCTTCTCAACTATAGAGGAGAGAAAGACGTGGAGTATAGATCTGAACATGACGACCACAAAACAGAAGAAGTGGTCGTAAAAACTAGGTTTTCGATCAACCGGATCGCCATCCGCATTCTTAACCATAACTATAAATAAACAACATTTAATTGCAAAATTATTTAACTAAACTCTATCTAATATAATGTAAAAAAAAAAGGTTTAAATGTGTGTTTAGTCCCTATACTTTCATCCAATTTTGGCTTTGGTCCCTGCACTTTTTTTTGTTTGACATTGGTCCTTGCACTTTATAAAACTTTTGGCATTAGTCCTTATGTTAAGTATCTATTTAAAAAAAAACCCAAAACTAACGGTGTGCTACGTGTAGAGCTGTCAAAACGGATCGGCCGTACGAGTCGGTCCGTTTAGCCCGATTAATTATAGGGCCTGAGCCTTAAATATTGATCCCGAATTTTAATAAGGCTTTTTAGCCCGGCCCTAAAAAGCCCGGTACTCATTAGGCTTGCCCGAGCGGACCGCGGGTAGCCCGTTAACCCTTATAACAAAAAAAAATCCTATAAATTATATTATATATTTCAAATAATTCTTTACTTTGTTGATTATCAAAGTAAAAAATAAAAGTGATAATTCGATGAACTAACACAAATATAAATGTAATATAAAACTATATTTACTCGTTTAGTTATTTATAATTTTAAAAATCGAATATATAAATATCTATAACTATAACGTATCTGATTTATTTAAAATTGTTTTCCTCGCCGTTTTAGTTTACGACGTTTGTACGAAAATGTTTACAATTTTTTTTTTTGTGCTAGACATTATTTAAACATATTAAAAATATTATTTATAAAAACAATTATAAGAGTATATTATAGATTTTTTTTTTAAAATGTAATTTTTAATACGGCCGACACGTGTAGGGTCGGGCTCAGGTAATATATTTCAAGTTCGTTTTTCAACCGGGCTTTTTGGCCTGGGCCGATAAATCCTGAAGTTCGTTAGGGCCGACCCTAAATGGGTCGGACCGCCCATAATGACAGCTCTAGCCACGTGGACCAATCATGGCATGCAACGTGGCACACTAAAAGACAAAAAACAACAACTTTTTAATTTAAAAATATCATTAGTCCCTGCACTTTCAACATTTTTTTATATTAGTTCCTGGGCTTTGGTATTGGTCCCTGATTTTTTAATTTTTCTTTAAAAAAATATTCAATGAAATTATTATGTTTTATTATTATTTTGTTCATTATTTTTATTGGAACAATCATAAAAAAATAAAATCAAAAAAATCTTTTTAAAAAAATTAATTAAAGCTTAATAAAAGATCAATAAAAAAAATTTGATTTTATTTTTAAAAAGATTTTTTAAAGAGCAAAATATCTTACTTATACCTTTTATTTGACAATAAATATATTAGCTTGTTTTTTTTAAAGGGGAATAAATATCTTACTTATCTCTACTACTTTTTATATAATAAATAAACTTTTTTTAGAGTAAAATGTGTAGTAATTTCAATGTGGATCATTCTAATGATTTTTTTTATACAAAAAATGATCAAGTTTTATCGTTGACTAAATAAATAAAATTATATTATAACCTTCTATCATAAATTATACGATGGTTGTCAATGTTTTACGCACGTTTCTCATTCGTTTATGTTGATTCATGTCATATAAATTCTATTTTTTTAAGTAAAATATATTATTGGAGTACAAATTGTGTTAACAACATTTATATTTATTAAACTTACTTATTAAAAGTAAAATCGTGACCGGTAAGGAAAATATAATGTTATACAATTGTTATTTTTCAAGTTAAGTTTGATTAAACTTTCTTATTTTTTTAAAAAGATTTTTTTGTTTTTTTTTATGATTATTCTCAATAAAAATAATGAACAAAACAATAATAAAACATAATAATTTCATTGAATGTTTTTTCAAAAAAAAATAAAAAAATCAGGGACCAATATCAAAACGCAGGGACTAATATAAAAAAATGTTGAAAGTGCAAGGACTAATGATATTTTCAAGTTAAAAAGTTGTTTCTTTTTGTCTTTTAGTGTGCCACGTGGCGTGCCATGATTGGTCCACATGACAAATCATTAGTTTTTTTTAAATGATACTTAACCGAATGAATAATGCTAAAAGTTTTATAAAGTGCAGAGACCAATGCCAAACAAAAAAAAGTGCTTGGATCAAAGCCAAAATTGAATAAAAGTGCAGGGACTAAACACACATTTTTTTTTTTATAAAAAAAAACAGATAAAAAAACAAAGTAGCTACTGCCAAATATACAAAATATGAAAACTCAAAGTCGACCGTGGTAGTTAACTACCGTTTTCCTTAGCAGTAGTTAACATCGTTTTTGCGAGGTTGTGTGGTGGAAGGTGATGGATGAATAATATGAGATATTGTGGGTTGTACTGCAAATTATGGGAATGACCGTAACAATAATTAACCATCGTTGGACACAACGATAGTTAACAGCTGCTTTTTTTGAAGTCTGAGCGGTAGTTAATTACCGCGGGGTAAATATGTCTTTTTCATCTATTTTTAGGAAGAAAAAAAAAAGCAATTTTCCAAAAAAATGGGATTTGAATGGGCCGAAATCGCTATGGCCCATTTTTGCAGTCCTTAAAATCTAAAGAGAAATCACAATCACACAAAGCTGAAGCGTCGTGGAATTGAAAAACCCTAAGAAAGAGAAGAACAAGGTTTTACGATCGGAGAAGAAAGCAGCGAGCGATCATGTTTCCAGGAATGTTCATGCGAAAACCAGACAAGGCTGTGGCACTGAAGCAGCTCAAATCTCATGTCGCCATGTTTGGAACATGGGTTCTTGTTATTCGGGTCACCCCTTACATTCTTCACTTTCTCAACCGCGAGAACGAGGAACTCAAGCTCGAGCTTTAGATTCTTGTTTTCATGGTAAACTATCATCCAATTACGATTTAAAGTTTTGATTTTTGTTGAATTATTTTGTTTGGTTATGTATGGTTGAATATTCTATGCGGTTTAAAACTATTCAATAAAATTTAAGCTGTCAACCAAATATATACTGCTTAAGTTGATTGCATCACCACGGACACGACACCGACACGAGTGAAATTTTGAAGAAATGAATTGATTGATGTAATCACATTTGTCGGTGTCAGACACAAGTAGTGCTACATATATTCCTATAGCCATAGTGTATTGCGGGTCATTTGCGTCTAGGTTTTGATATTGGTATTTGTGTATAGTTATTAGGTGGTAAGAGTTAATCTAGCAATGTGTTTGTTTTGTTGAGTTGAGGGAAAATCATATTAGCCATGGGAAATACACATAGTCAGTGGAAGTTTCTTGGTTGTAGCCCTTTTTACATCAAAATTGGTTGAATTTGCTAGATTGGTAGCATTGAAGAACTTGTGGAGACTTCCCTTTAAACCTAGCTATCAAGGCACTGAAATATTCCGCCGAGCATCTCATACTGCTTGATGTGAGATTTAGGCACCTCATAACATCCAAATCCCTATCAGATTTTAGTATAGATTGTACTTGCTCCATGGAGCTTGCCGTCTTTTCTTTGTGATGTATTTTGTGTCCAAAGCATAATTTACGACAAATTTTGCACCTGCCTTTACCAGACTGCCTTGTTGGAAAGGAAGAATCTGAATCCATTCCCATTCCTGTAGGCTTAGTCATTGATTGGCCGTCCTGTCTCAATGCTGGTCAATCAATGACGTTGAACACTGGGCACTGTTGCCATCCTTAGTGAGGTAGAGTTTGGAAACTGAGGTAAGAATAGAGTGTTACTCCCTAATTTCCCTCCGATACTGAATGGCACCTAGTGTTGTCGATGGTGGATTATGGTGGAAGGCCAAAAATCCACCATACAAACACACCATTGTGGCCTATGGTGCTGCCATGGTGCATTCCTTCACAAATTTCCTACGGCGGTTGTCTAAAAATCCGCCGGCCATGGTGGCTCCATTTAACTACATTGATGACACCAAATATATTGAGAAGGTTGATAGTATCCCCATCTTATGCTTTTTGGGGTAACTTTATTTTCAGTGACAAATGTTAGTTAATTAGTTGTTAGGTAAATGTTAGTAACGGGAGTTGAACTTGCAACCCTTATTTCTCCAACTCTTATGTTCCTCCCCCGAAACTCCAAATCACTCCTTTCCGGGGTAACTATTGAAGATCTCTCTGGCTTGTTCTTTTAGCCACCTTTTGTCTCATGAGTTCGCCCTGGTTAATGAGTTTTATTGTCTGCTGCTTCCACAACTTGTATTAGAGACCTTGGGTCAGTTCATTGCACTCGCTGTTCAAAGCAGTTTATTGGATTACCCATTCCGATTGTCATTGGCATGGTCCACACACTCATGTGAAGTTTCAGAAGTTTCCCCTTGACTGCCCGAGGGCCACACAGTGCATTTCAGTTTGATTTTTGCATCTCTGTTGGTCTCATTCTGCTCGTTAGTGCCCCCAATTCATGTTTTGCATCAATATGACTATTTGTTGCAAGAATTTCATGGCTCTAGTTTGGTTTTGTTTTTTTTGTCTCAGTTATGATTTGGCATTTGTTTTCATAGTTGCAGCCTGGCCTCAACTTTACCCCAAGTGCAGTCTAGAGCCCCAGTTTTTGTGCTATTTAGGTCAACTCCTTTGTTTTGCCCTACATGCAATCTGACCCAAACATTTGTGTCGATTACCATTTGGGTGTCTCAGATGTGGTTTAGCCTCAATATTTGTTCCAAATCTGACATGCTTTGCTGGTTTTCTATATGTTATTATGTTAATTGGTTTTTTATTCTTTGTGAAAGATTACACTCATAACAAGCTTAAAGCTTAGGAAGCTTTGACTTGAGGTGGGGTATTAGATGATACGAAAATATTTTGATGTTATCTTAGAGTATGTTGAGTATCTTAGGGTTCTAGTATATTAAAGTAAATGAGGGTTAGTTCTTTTTCTATCTTTTGT
>Ga0099826_10001607_pt1 | contig 13786 bp, 4 predicted proteins | sample Mtrugardesep15_FD_76830 | JGI IMG/M metagenome (GOLD analysis project Ga0099826, IMG submission 76830) | Root nodule microbial communities of legume samples collected from California, USA - M. trunc garden sep15 | ecosystem: Host-associated > Plants > Roots > Nodule | place: USA: California... | reverse complement strand
AAGAGAATCAATTCCAATGACCTTAAGATGACGATTAACAACCCTACCAACAACACATCCACCATGATAATGCCATATAGTACTAACAGTCCTTCTACAAAAATCAGCCATTTCAGCATAATCTGTTTGATCATTAGGCAAAGCCGGTCCAATAAACCTAAAATCCCTCACACCTAACCAATTCCTAAACTTAAAATCGTTCATAGCTCTGCTCCTAAGTACATCCCCTAATTTCCTGGTCCCATTAACACATTTCTCAAGATCAACACTGTTGCTAAAGTAATTAAACCTAACAATAGGATTAAACCTAACATCAGTCGTAGCCAATCGTAGAAAACCAGCAGAAACCGGTCCTGAAATCTTCGAAATCAGTGTTCCAACAGTCAGATAAAGCGGAGAAGCACTTGAACGGATGAAAGCAGTTTGCGGCGGTGACAAAAACGGAACAACATTAGAAGCAGCTTCTATATAAGCACCTGAGTTTGTTATCCCTACAACTTGTATAAGCGAATGTTCAAGCGGAACAGAAGGTAGAATCGTGATTCCATTACGTGGATTATCATATAGAAAATGACCTACATAAGGTAAATGATGTGCCACTGGAATTCCCCATGAAGAAAGATAGGGTCTAGGTCCAATTCCACTGAGAAGAAGAAGCTGTGGACTTCCAATTGCACCTGCTGAAAGTATCACTTCACCAAAATCTTTCAAAATCGCGTGATGATATCTACCGTTTTGATCACGATAAAGAACACCAATAACAGAAGAACCTGTTGCAGAATTTGGGGCAAAAGAAGATGAAGAAGATGCCAGAAGGAGTCTTTCCACACTAGCGTAAACGGCGATTCTGAGATTGGAATGTCGCGCATATCGTAAAAGATCCGCAGAACTGTGTCGTTTACCTGAAAATTCAGAGATTAGTCCCAGTTGAACAACGGTTCATGTAATTAAAAACAAAACAAAAAATGCAGGTGGAATTAAATATTATTAGTAAGGCTACCATAAGTTCCACCCTAATCTCTTAATCAATACATTTGAACAGAGGATGACTTTCTTCCCCAGAACCCACCATAGTATGAATAAAAACAGTTAAATAAGTCATTCATATATCATTACAATACAAGCAGGTGGAATTAAATATTAAGGGACTAGAAGAAAGAGCATCAAATTAAGAAACTTGGGAATGAATACTTCGATCATTAGCAACTTGGCATTATTATTCATCCACTTGGCATACTTGGATTGACTTACTTAAGCTTATCTACTAACATAAGTTTTGTGAAACTGTTTGGTACAACTTTTGAATATAGCTTATGACAAATTTCATAAGCTATTTTTTCAACTTATCTTCATTAGCTCTCCAATATAGATTTAAATTCTACAAAAACAATTTAACTTTATTTTATCTTTAGCTATAAAAATAACTTATGCAAACTTATAGATAAGCACTTATTGATAAGCTATTACAAATAAGTTGTTACACCAAGTGCTACTTGTTACAAATAAGTTGTTTATCCAAACAAGCCCTAATCTAATCAATCAACAGCTAGGGTTTATTTTACTTTTGAGAAATCAAAAAACCTAAATTGAACACCAACAATGATTACACCAAATCAAAAAGCAAAACTTAATCATATACATGTAGAACACCAAAACAGAATCACATAGCTAATAAACGGTAGTGAAAACTTCATTTTATCTTTTTCTATAAAAATAGTCTGGTGAGCTTATGTATAAGCTCTTATCATGATAAGTGTTTGTGTGCTATAAGCTGAAAATAAGTTGTTTATCCAAACAAATCCTAATCTAATCAATCAACAGCTAGGGGATAGAAAATATCATTACAAATCAAAACTATACATCAAAAAAACCGAAATTGAATTTCAACAATGTAATACCAAATCAAAAAGCAAAAACTTAATTCTATACATATAAAACATGAAAGCAGAATCATAGCTAAAAGAAACTGCGTTTACCTTGGGAATCGAAGGTGGATCCACCGATTTTGGTACCACTAGCATGATCTAAGGTGAAACCGTTATAAGGAGCAACACCAGCTTCAAGAAGACCATCACGAACAGCAGATTGCCACGTTTTCAAATCAGGACGAAACACGATTTCACGTTCAACCCATTCATACGATTCATTCACAAGCTTCAAATCCCAACTGAGACCAGATTTCGTAAAGAATTCACGATCAGCACGACTATAAAACCCTGCGTTAATCGCACTACTGCCACCAAGAACACGGCCGCGAGCATTGAGAACACCGTCTTCAGAAACGAAGGATTGAGCCGGTGAATCTTCGTTGTTAGCGTTGTTTGCGTTAGCGCTCAAGAGTGTGTTCAAGAAACCTTCTTGGTTCATTAGGTTGAGTTTTCCGTGGATGACTCCGCCGCGTTCGAGGAGTAGAACGCGGTGGGATTGGGAGAGTGTGGCGGCTAATGGACAACCGGCGGTTCCGCCGCCGACGATTATGTAGTCGTAGTAATCTTCTAACGGAAACTCGCTTGCGTTTGCAACCATTTTTAGGTAAGTTGGTGGTTTATCTTGTTGTTGTTGAGAAGCGAAGGAAGAAGGAAAGAAAATTGTGGTGAAAAATAAGAGTAATAGAAATTGTATGGATGAAGCTTCCATTTTCTTGATGAATTTTCTGAGAGAGAAAGTTGTTGGAGAAGAAGAAGAAGAGGGTGGGTTTGATTTTGGAGGGAAACAAAACCGTTTTGGAAATTGCTATAAACGCGCGCAACCGTATTCATAATCCACTCATACAAATTTGCATTAGGGATTGGGACTCATTTATTTTTCTAGAATTCATCATGGTCACGGTAGAATGTATTTACCTTTGATTCAAATTTACCCTTTTAATACGGTAAAGAAAAGTTTAAGTAAGTTGAACTTTAATGGTTGATCAAAATCAGGACGTATCTCAAGGCTTCAGAGACTGTTTACAAAAGTACTTATGGATCACCAACCAAAGAAGTCTTCACATTAAAAGTGAGATTTTGAGTCCACAATCTTGCGGGTGAATTGAATTCTTATCAAATCAATTGAGTCAACATTATTCATCCTTTTACCAAGTGGTTGAGGTAGAAAACCGTAAAACTCCAATTTTTAAAAAACAATATCATTCAACCCTTGCAAAAAAAAAAAAAAAAACTTTTTCTTGACCAATAAAAAAAGACAACTTTTTGACGTTAGCTTATTAGATCACATGGTATGATTTTATTCAGTCATGTATGATGTCAGCTATTCAAACAACAAAAATTTGTACCAAAAAAATAATCTAAACAAAAATTTACAAGGATTAAAACCAAAAAAACGTTAAAATCGCAGAAACTTAAATCATATTTAAATCATCATTAATAAGTATAAATTTAATCTTCTTAAAAAAAAACATAAACTTAATCAGTTTTCTTTTCTATCTTTACTATTTTTATTTATTTTTTAAATATAATTTATAAGTTCAAAGTTACCGTATTATTGATACAAAGTTTTCAATGCCATGAAAAATATGAAAAATATAGAACACAGAATATGGGTTCCTGCCTCAAACCTAATCAAACACCACCACCGACATGCATTGTATATTTGTATTAATGAATTTGCTTAATTTTATTTTTGTAAAAAAAAAAAGGGAGAATACTACCGTAATACTAATACTAACTAAAATTATAAATCTTAAATTTGATTGAAGTAACAAGTGCTGCTACGTCTCGTTTACCTTTGCCATTGTTTTGGTTCCTTTTTCTTTTCGAGGGATGATGGGTGTGTGATCACTGATAGGTATGAAAATTTAATTGGTTTTACTTGTAAGACGGGGCATTACTACAATTGGTCATGCATGCCTAGCCCGAAGGTACCAAGAAAGAAACAAATACAATAATAGTCCATTTGAGACAGATTGATTTGGGATGAAAGCATCACTTGGGTTTTAGACAAACACTTAAGATGGGTTCAAATGCCATTGGCTTGTTATAGTTTGGTTGACTTTAAAACAAGTTTAAATTTCAACGTCAAACACAAAAAAGAAGTTCTTTATTTTGTAAGTGAAAGCTAATACTTTCAGCATAGCAACAAAATATGAAATTGATTTTTTTAAAGAGAACAAGAGTAAAATAAAGCGGTCTTTCATTTGGGATATGCATTAAAATATTTATTCCAGATGATTAAGGTCCCTTTGTTTTGGTCAAAATTGAATGGTTTCTTCCTTATGTGTTGTTAATATTAAAGAAGCTATTGATCGTATATATATCTGAATAATTATATGTTGTGGTCTGCCATTTAAGTTTACCTCAATTAATAGTTATCAAGTAAGGTTTGGTTAAAGTGATTTTTTGTGCATATGATGGGTTGTGGCTCTTATAAGAGTGGAGACTAAAGGATAGTTTTGTAGTAGGTTGGAATAGAAATTCGAATAGTTGACATGAGTTTATAAATAAGGATGTAATGGTCACTATGACACACACCTCTTTGATGGTCGTTTTTGCTAACATCTCAAAGAAACAAAGAGATTAACTAAAGGGTTCTACTTCTTACGGTGAGATTGTGTGTTGATTGCATGCATGACCCCCTACCGGCATGGACTCTAGGCCGTCACACCCCGCCTATGCCTGAGACCGGTCTTGCCTATACATGCAATTAATCTCATATTTATGTCTTTACATACTTTTTGAATGAAACTTTAATCTTTTTTCTCTAAAAAATAAACAAGATCTTAAACCGCTCAAAATCCAACCACAACCGTTTTAATTTTGTCTACTTAAAAAAAAAAAAACTATTTATTTTTGTCAAAAACAACCATTTATTATTCTACTAAACATGATCAACTACATGGATCAAATCCTCTAAAAAAAACTACTTGGATCAAACACCACCAATACCATAACATTAAACCATATATCATACATCTAAAAATTACTTATACAATTTTATTTCTAGTAATCACTAAATATGTTTATACTATACAAAATTTAATTTTTAGTAATATGACATTGATGTAAAAATTATTATCGATGAAATTAACTTACAAACTATTTTAATTATCACATCCTTATTTATTAATTTTGTTAGGTTTAAAGCAACTAAACCTAATAATTTCCCTCTAAAATGTTGCATTAGCTTAGCAGCAATTTAGCCTAACAAATTTCAACTAAAATGTTGTTGAATGTATATTAAGTTAATTTTAATCATAATATTGTATACTCATTAAGTTTGTTTGTGATTTTTAGTTAAACTTTCGCGGCGTGCGGGTCAAAAGTCTAGTTTTAATTAAAAGTGAACTTTTTTATGCACTTGTAACGTTTAGAAATAATTTTAATTATTATTCACAATTGCATATTTATCAAAACAGTTTTTTATTTTATTTTAAAGTTTGTCCATTTGAATAAGAAAATCTCTGTTATGATGTTTATAAGAATCCGTCGATGACCAACACTCTTTAACGACGGTACAAGAATAAGCAATATATATTGTCTTCATCATCTTTTTTCCATAAAGAACAATGTGAACGATTGAAGTATGTTAAATGAATCAGTGTTAACATAGAACTAATATATCCATAAAATTGCAATTTCTGGATTAGGGTAGATTTTGTCAATAAACTTTATCCTTAGAGGTTTTTTTTTGACAAGTTATCCTTAGAGGTTAACATAACATAATGTGAACTGATATATTATGTGGTATATTAGAATTGAAAGATCCAACACAACTTAGTGTGAGAGACAACAGAGTTATTAAATATACGAGTAATGGATCAAACATAATTTTTACTTACAAACGAATAGATATTTATCGATGGACGATTAATGATACGTAATTGGAAATAAAAGTATCAGATTTTTTTTTTGGTCAACGGTCTTTCAGATTTTTATTTAGGGAAAAATTATATTTAGTGAACAGTTTTGTTTGTAGATATGAGTTTTTTTCTTTCTTTCAAATTTTGTTGCAATTGCACTTTACCCGTCATGTTAATTTATACATTTGATGTTAACTCTAAAGATGATACCTCAAAATCCAAAAAATCAAATAAATTTTTACTTTATAATTTCTTTATACAATTTAATTTTTTGTAACATGTCATTGATGTAGAAATTACTATCGATAAAATTTAATTTATAAACTAATTCAGTTGACCCATTATTATTTGATAGATGTCCACTTAATAATATCGACAATTTGATAGATGATTTTCTATTTTTTATCCTAATAAAAAATGGATGTTCTTATGCGTTTGTAATTTTTTTAAATAATTTTAATTGTTATAAAAAATTTGAGAACTAAATTCCTCATCTTACTCTACTATTGACAGTGTGGTTGCCATTGAGCTCCTTAGAGGTCTTCATCATAATCTCTAAGGCACATCAACGCTACATGTAACCCCATCGTCTTAAGGATTCTTCTACCATAACTCACTAGAAACAGAATTCTTACGTGAGCTCGTTGAAATTATAGGCATCATAGCTGAAATTATAGGCATCATAGCATCAACATCAAAATCTAAGACATTAAATAAATATCTACTTTATTTATTGATATTACACTATGTAGAAATCACCACTGGTAAAAAAAAGTATATTACAATGAAATGATAAAAAGTTTGATTGAAACATTTTAATTTAATAGATATTTTAATTTTTTACTTTATAAATTCTTTATACAATTTGAATTTTAATTAGATAACATTGATGTAGAAATTAATACAGATAAAATTAATCAATAAACATTATTTAATTGACACATTATAATTTAAGGGATACTTCAATCTAGGTTTAGTGCTTCACAGTGTACGCTTTCAACTAGGTCAGCTTCTTAGAGGTCCACCTAATAATCTCTAAGGCACATCAATGCTACATGTAACCCCATCAGCATAAGGATTCTTCTACCACAACTCATTAGATCAATATCTAATTTATCTATTGATGTTACACTATGTAGAAATCACCATTGGTAAAAAAAAAAAGTTATATAAAAATGTCGATGTAATGAGACGATAAAAAAGTTTGATTGAAACATTTTAATTTAATAAATATTTTAATTTTTTATCCTATTAAAAAATTGATGTTTTTGTCTTTTAAAATTTAGAAATAGTGTTAAGTGCTATTCATAATTTGAGAACTAAATTTCCTTTGTTTAAAAAAAAAATAATCTTTGAGAATCAATTTTCCTTTAAATTTTCTCTCCTTTAGTAAAAAATAACTTTGTCCATTATGGTGTTTATAATATCCAACCGGTTTCCTACAAGGGAATGATATGCAAATCGTCTTCGTCATCTTTTTCGCATAAAGATTAGTTAGTGCTAGTATAAGAAAACATGTTAAATGAGCATATAACATTTAACATATATGAATCTCATTTAAATATTAGGTTATCGTAAACTTACGTGACACATTTTTTCACCAATATTATGTTACACGTTAATCCATGCATTTGATGTCAATTTTAAACCATAGTTTTTTTACAACGAAAAAAGTTGGAACATGCATTTAAACCAAAGCGACAAATCGCATCATTAAACATCGAGCCACCATGCTACGTGAACGGGTAGCCAAACAGAAAATACTTGAGTGACATTGTGGTTGGTGACATTACGATATTGGTCAACCACAATGTCATAAGTGTCTTTTTTTCTCTCTCTTTTACAATATTTTTGTTGTCATTTTGTACACTTATGACATTGTGGTTTGCCAATGTCACAATGTCATCCAAGTGCTACTCGTAGCCAAACATACTATAAAAATGATACCTCAAAACCGAAAACATTAAATAATTATTTACTTTATAAATTCTTTATACAATTTAATTTTTAATAATATAACATTAGTGTAAAAACTAATATCGATAAAATTAATCAAGGGAATGGTATGCAAATCGTCTTCGTCATCTTTTGCGCGTAAAGATTAGTTAACGCTAGTATAAAGAAACGTGTTAAATGAGTATATAACATTTAACATATATGAATCTCACTTAAATATTACGTTATCGTAAACTTACGTGGCACATTCTTTTGCCAATATTACGTTACCTATTAATCCATGTATTTGATGTCAATTTTAAACAACCGTTTTGTTTACAACGAAAAAGTTGAAACACACATTTAAATCAAAACTACAAATCGAAGCTTCTCATGTATCACATCATTTAGCATCGAGCCATGCTACGTTCACGAATGGCAAAACATACTATAAAAACGATACCTCAAAACCGAATACATTAAATAATTTTTTACTTTATACATTCTTTGTACAATTTAATTTTTAATAATATAACATTAATGTAGAAACTAATATAGATAAAATTAATCAATAAACAATTTTTTTTCCCTAAAAAAAGGTGTTCTTATCCATTTGTAAAATTTAGAAACAATTCTTGTTAAATGTTGACAATAAGAACACTAATTTTCCTTTTCTTAATCTTTCTCTAATATAGATTTGTGAAGTGATAGTGATCCAATCCAAGCAGGCATGTATGAGAAAGAGTGCCGGAATCTGATTGGCCCACGTTCCGCACGGGCCCTGGAGGCGCGTGGACCCCATCTCTTTTAAATCTGGATTCCCTCTTTTGATAGCAACCTCTCACTTCCACCTCTCTAGCTCAGACTCAGCTCTAAATAATTACTACTTTTTCATTTCTTTACTCTATCAATCTTTTCATTTTTTCTCTCTAATCACAAAATCAAAACAATTTTCTCTTTCGCTTCTCTTCTCTTCTCTTCTCACACACTTCCCGGAACCTTCTCTTCTATTCACACCATGCTTTCTTTTCTTCCATCATATACTTATTATTATTATTATTATTATTAATTTTTAATCAATCAATCTAAACTCCTCATATACTTTTATTTATTTTATTTCATATGACAAAGAAATGAGATGAGGCCGATTCAGCTTCCACCACCAACCGCCACCGGCTCAGCCACGGCTTCCGGTTCACCAAACAACAACAACAACAGCCGCCCTCAACGCCGCCGCAGAGATCACCTAACTCTACCGCTTCCACAGCGTGACACAAACCTCGCCGTTCCACTTCCGCTGCCACCATCCGGTGGCAGCGGTGGAAGCGGTGGTGGAGGAAACGGTAGCGGCAGCGGAGGTGCGAGTCAACAGCTAGTGATTCCTTTTTCCGAGCTAGAAAGACTGAACCGGATCGGAAGCGGAAGTGGAGGAACGGTTTACAAAGTAGTTCACAAAATCAACGGTCGTGCTTATGCTTTGAAGGTGATATACGGACATCACGAGGAATCAGTTCGTCGTCAGATCCATCGTGAAATCCAGATCTTGCGTGATGTTGATGATGTTAACGTCGTCAAGTGTCATGAGATGTACGATCACAACGCTGAGATTCAGGTTTTGCTTGAATACATGGACGGTGGATCTCTCGAAGGGAGACATATTCCTCAGGAAAATCAACTCGCTGACGTGGCACGTCAGATCCTCCGTGGACTCGCTTATCTCCACCGTCGTCACATCGTTCATCGTGATATCAAACCTTCGAATCTGTTGATAAATTCACGGAAACAGGTGAAGATTGCTGATTTTGGTGTAGGAAGAATTCTGAATCAAACGATGGATCCGTGTAATTCATCGGTAGGAACAATTGCTTACATGTCACCGGAGAGGATAAACACCGATATAAACGATGGACAATACGATGCATATGCCGGTGATATATGGAGTTTAGGTGTGAGTATATTGGAATTTTACATGGGAAGGTTTCCATTTGCGGTTGGTAGACAAGGTGATTGGGCGAGTTTGATGTGTGCAATTTGTATGTCACAACCACCAGAAGCTCCAACTACTGCTTCTCCGGAGTTTAGGGATTTCGTTTCGAGGTGTTTGCAGAGAGATCCGTCGAGGAGATGGACTGCTTCGAGGTTGCTTTCACATCCTTTTCTTGTGAGAAATGCTTGTAATCATAATCAGAGTCCTCCGAATATGCATCAGTTACTTCCTCCACCACCAAGATAATTTTTCTTGTTTTTTTTTTTATTACTATTTTCAAAACAAGTTGAAGAAGAACTGAATTGGTAGCATCAGATGCTGATTGCAGATTGCTGATTTCAATCACTATTACATGAATCTAGAACTTTTATTTTTGGTTATCTTTATTATTATAAATTTTATTATGAATGTAACAAAATGTATTCCAATGCTTATGCTATGCCTCCTTTATTTGCTTAAAATTATTATGTCTGTGTTTTTTTACTTGTTTTGTTTTTATCTTTTTATGCTAAACTAAATGATTGTGCATGAATGGAAAAACGGTATTTGAATTTGGTTTATCTATCCATATAGTTAGATTGAGTTATGGTAATAGTATAGTGATTTGTTGCTGTGGAGCATTTATAACTTAGGTTCTTTTTCACTTTAATTGGTAAAATAGGGAATCTAATCTATATGTAACATATGATGATGATGATGATGTGTTATGCCTTGTTGTTGAGTTGGGGGATAGTTGTTTTTGGGGTCCCCATTTTGGTTCATTCATTCAGAAGGATGCTGTTTTTTTTGTTAACACATTTTTGTATTTTTTTTTCTCTTTCTTTTTGCTCAGTTTACATTAGAGGTAACCTTTGTGTGCTCTTCAAATGGATGAAAGAAAAGAGCATCATTAGTGGTATATAGGGTCAAGGGAGATGGAATATCTGCACTACTTCATATGTTTATCATTGTTGCTTTTCACCTTGTAAATAGGAAGATTGAAAGAAGGAACATAATCTTGCTCTAAACCCTTTTTGATTTTGCACTTTTCTCAACATTAGTGGGTTTGGTTCTTTTTAAGTGCTAACTTTTGGTTATTTGATTAGCCATATGGTGGTTATGTTTTTGTTTGGGATCCTAGTTTTTACAAGCCATAGAAGATGAAGATTAAGATATTAACTTTTTATTTTATTTTTTGCTAAACCATAGTTCAACATTTTTCATCTGCAAGTTTGCTTATTTCGGAGATGGATTGAGTTGTGCACTTGCTTCTCTCATTCCGTTTTGTTTCATCGATTATGGATATGGCTATACAATTCTCCAAGAAAAACATTGCAGTATTTCTAAATCTGGTAATTGCTTGAAATGGAGGTACCATTTGGGGTACCTACCAGCAATAGATGGTTGGTTGGCCGCAGGTGGGGGAAGAGGCTTGAGTTGAGGTTCAATTATTACTAAAATTAAAAGTTTGAACTGTAAAGGGAACAAACATGTTTATATGCATATCCACTTTAACGGCATAATGACCTAATCGGATCTATTTGCATGTGTCGCATTAGGGTGATTCAACGTGATTTTAGCAAACCTACTCATGCATTGTATCATGGTAAAAATGTTGTCCCTTTTTGTCATTATTTCGACGTGTCGTATTAGAGTGATTCAACGTGATTTCGGCAAATCTACTTTGATACCAATCATACACTGTATCATGTTGAAAATGTTGTCCCTTCGTGTCATTATTTCGATGTGTCGTATTAGAATAATTCAATGTGATTTCGGTAAACCTACTTTGATACCAATCATGCAATGAATCATTGTGTCATTATTTTGGCGTGTCGTATTAGGGTGATTCAACGTGATTTCGGCAAATCTACTTTGATACCAATCATGCACTGTATCATGTTGAAAATGTTGTCCTTTTGTGTCATTATTTCGACGTGTCGTATTAGGGTGATTCAATGTGATTTCGGTAAACCTACTTTGATACCAATCATGCACTGAATCATTGTGTCATTATTTCGACGTGTCGTATTAGGGTGATTCAACGTGATTTCGGTAAATCTACTTTGATACCAATCACGCACTATATCATGCTGGAAATGTTGACCCTTTGTGTCATTATATTGACGTGTCATATTAGGGTGATTCAACGTGATTTCGGTAAACCTACTTTGATATCAATCATGCACTGTATCATGTTGAAAATATTGTCCCTTTATGTCATTATTTCGACGATAACAGACAACATGTCATTAATGATAGTTTCACGGATACGACAAAGTCGCCCTTACTAACACATGAGCAAATCGTTGACTTGTTTTCTAATAAATTCAACCTTTGAGGTTTTGACACTAATTATCCCTTGTGTCATGTTGTCATGTTGGTCGCTATTGGAAGCAAAATCACTCGAATCAGCTATGAACCTCAAACATTCTTATTTTAACACATGGTAAAAAAAACTGTCAACCAAAAGTGTGTGTGGGACGTAGCCATGGAGAAGTTGGTTATTTGAGCAGAGTAAATTTCTAGAGTCAGGACGAAAGCCCTAAAAACCATTGCATAAAAAAGTAGTTGTTTGAAACTACGGTCTTTATAAAATACAACCATAGGTCAATGTTTCACATTAGGAGCAACACTCTTTGCAAAGTCCAATGTTTCATTTTCATTCACTCAGGAAAAAAAAACAGATGAACTCAAAATGGACATAAGCGTAAGACAATTGACTGGAGATTAGAGAATTAACAAGTGTTATTGGAGAAAGAGTGTGGCAACTTCGTTCACGACTTAACAAACTAAATTAATGTAAAAAAGTGCACATATGAACATGAGTTTTTATCGTCAATAATAGAATAATTCTATATACTTACTTGGTCTTGATACTTAACTTCAAAAGACTTAAATTAACTCCAAATGTTCCAATTCCCTGTTTTCACACGTGTTTGTGCCTATTTGGTTTACCATTGGCGTTGAAAATAATCAAATTTAAGAGTTGAAGATGGTGTTATTTTTTATTTTTTTATGAGAACAAACTATTGTTTAATTTTCCTAGAACCCAATTTTAAGTTTTAACTGGCTATGAGTTGAACTAATCTTAACATAGTGATTTAATAAAACTATTTGTTAATAATAATTATTGGATTTTAAGTGTAAGACTCATAAGACATTCCTGTATTTACACCTTAAAAATGATATTATAGTTAAGAGACAACTTTTATTCATTCAATAATATTTTATAGAGTTTTTTCAATTTCTAGTGGATACTAAAACCTAATTTCACAAATTATCGCTTGCAAACTTATTCTTTTTCTATCTAAATTTAGCGTTTGTTAAATCCTTGCTTTTAAATGCATCACAAAACTGACTTTTAAAATAAGAAATGTCTCTCCTTTTTATAAACTCTTATATGAACTAAACTATTCTTTTTGCCCGTTTGTACTTTACTACTCTATTAATAAGTTCACCGTGTTAAAAAAATTAACAAGGGATGAATACTAAAGATTAATAAAGACAGTTTCCGTGAAGTAAATAAAGAAAAAAAAATTGTTTTGGGAGTTGGGAAATTTGTCTGAAATTTTCAATCGTACAAGTGTCAAATACTATTACTTCAATTTTCTACTACGTCTAGTTACAGCTAAGGGGGTCATAGACGTAAGCTATCCGCTCCGCAATCTGTGAGCAATTGCATTAGCAATATGTCATACCCTAATTTTTGACCTAAGACCTCTTTTTTTTTTTAGGACAAATTTCAAAAAATCATAATAGGTTTTAATTTGTTTAGTCCCTGTTTGGTTGCGCAATCTGTGAGCAATTGCATTAGCAATATGTGATTTGATTGCAAAATTTGATGTTTGGCTTTAACCTGTGCAAATCAATTCTCTCCCCAAAAGCATGGTGCACATGAAGCTAGCATTCGGAGCTTTTCACGTTGGACAGAAATCAATTTTAACTTCTATTTGCTTTCCCAAAGTCTTATTCCCCAATCGCCCCTTACAATTGTTTACCCATGGTTGAGAGAGGGGCTTTCTTTGGTCTTAATTTGTTTCAGGTAGGTAATTCACTCACCGAGTTATAATTGTTCTTTTTTTGTT
>Ga0099826_10001606_pt1 | contig 13788 bp, 6 predicted proteins | sample Mtrugardesep15_FD_76830 | JGI IMG/M metagenome (GOLD analysis project Ga0099826, IMG submission 76830) | Root nodule microbial communities of legume samples collected from California, USA - M. trunc garden sep15 | ecosystem: Host-associated > Plants > Roots > Nodule | place: USA: California... | reverse complement strand
TTACAAACCAAACAAGCATACACAAACTCGGCTATATCCTTCTTCATTCCAGGCCACCAAAACAATCTCTTCAAATCCTGATACATCTTTGTCGCTCCTGGATGAATACTCAAATTACTCTGATGACCCTCATCCAAAATACTCAAACTGAGCTAAGCTCACGGGGACAAAATGATATGTCATTTAAAGTGCATGTTAATGAACTAAATATAAAAAAATCCATTTAAAAAGTTGTATAGTCAATATTTAAAGGCTTTAATATGTGTTTCATCCCTGCAATTAGGGGTCATTTAAAAATTGGTCCTGTAATCGTTAATTCTAACAAATTATCCCTGCAATTAGAGATCATTTAAAAATTGGTCAATGTAATCGTTAATCTTAGTAAATTACCCTTTAATCATTTAAAATTTCGTCCTTCCCCCCACTTAATCACTGCTACGTCACTAATTAGCTGACGTGACACATTGACTCAGCAATGTTTGGATTGAAGTGACGAAAATGCCCTTCCTTCTATCAAAGTGCAGCAAATTGACGAAAATACCCCCTAAGACCATCTTCTCCATCGATCCATTAATCTTCAATTCTCCATCGATCCATTCATTTTCAACTCACTGTGTTTATTCCACACAAGAATTCCTTCATCGACAGCATAATCTTTTTTTGGGGTTGATTTCTTGTATTATTTTTTTGTGTTTGATTTGTGGATCTAGCGATTTCTTTAAGGTTCTCCAGATCTTCCATCTTCTTGTATGATATTTTTCTGTCTGACTTGTGGATCTAATGATTTTTTAATGTTGATTTGTTTGAAGTATGTGGATAAAGTTTATGTGGATATATATAGTTTATATAGACATGTTTAAGGTTACAAAAGGCAGCAACAAGTAGAAAAGAACCTACAAGTACGAAGGGGAATTGATGTTCCGTGGTAATAAGAAGGTTTTGGAATGAGAGCTCACAACATTCAGTCCTCAATCTGGAACTAAAAAATGATCCGTGTCGATTACAACAACGTCATCTTCGAAGGGCTTGGAGGAATTTTAAAGATGAGAGAATGGAGGCATCAAAGCAGATAAGAAAAGTAGATTTGGATTTTGGAGAAATAAAGGATGCAATTTCAAAATGATTCTAAGAGGATACAATTCGTCCAACCCATGGTGTTGGCTTCTGGCAATTTCTAATTTTAATTTGAGTTCTGTTAACATTTTTTTTTTAATTGATTCATGGGTTTTTAATTTAATTTATTTCAATTTGCTCATTGAAATAACTTAGATATATCTAATAATCTTATCAAAGCAATTTGTGAAGCAAGTGCTTAAACAAACTGTTGTTGGGAGAAGAACAAGGGGGAGTTGCAGGTGAATTGCAAGGAAATGAGAGGGAAAAGGAAGAAGATGAAGCCAGTGGTATTTTGTCTTTTCGCATTTGTCTATGAGTCTAGGGGTATTTTTGTCCATTCAATCAGTGATGTGGCGGTGATTAAGTGGGGGGAGAGACGAAATTTTAAACGATTAAACATTACAAGACTAATTTGCAAGAATTATCGATTACATGAAGGACGGAATACATATTAAAGCAATCTTTAAAAGTTAAAATATTGTTTTTTCAATGCAAAATCACTAATTTTAAGTTGCTAAACATGTGCTCAGTGTTCTAATAAGTCAGCAATACCTATTTTAGAAATATAAGACCCGATTATCATTATGCCACTATGTTAGCTAATTATTATAGTCTCACACCTGCAATGTATTGATTATTAAGGTCTCTCTAAATGGAAATATAAAGTAAAGGGTAAGCCACAAAGCCTCTGAGCACAAATCAATTTAAGGCATGCATTGTCCCCTGTAGAGATATCAACCATCCTTTCCATCACCTGCCCCTTAAACAACTTTATCTTCATCCATACACATAAATCCACACTTCTTACATTTTCATCTTATATTCTCTCAATCAAATGCAACTATCAAAAGTGACAACATCTCAAAATACACACACATACCTTATAAATGCATTTTATCCTCTTATTCTTTTCCTCATGCTTCAAATCATACACTCAACTCAACTATCATGGCTCAACCAAAAGGGTAAATAGTGCCATAAAATAAAAAACAACTTGCCCCCACATTAAAAGAAAATTAAAAGCATAATGTAAAAGGAAAAGAAATAAATAAAAAAAAAACATTGGAAGCATGATGATGTCTGTAGGGACTTCCAATTCCAGCTTATGCATCTTTCCAGGTAATGAAAGCAATCAAGTCTACACATTACACTATATCCCACTATATGCATTCCCCATCACTTATCACTACTAGATAATAATCATTCAAGAAAGCCAAAAATTGATCATTCAACAAACAAATTGCAATAATAGCAAGACTTTGTAATCAATTGTTAAGCATTCAACTCATGTGCTACTAACAATCTAAATTTTGAACTCCACTACCAATATGAAGATTTCATCGGTGGTAATAAGTAAGTACACATGTCAACGTTTTATAGATTTTCTTTGACTCTAATAAGCTCTCACGACCCAATTCATCATAAGAGAAATGCACAAAAGAATTTAAGTTCAAGGTATTTTATTAACTAACTTGCTAACATATATCTTTAGAAATTTTGTTAAAAAATAAAAAATAGACGAAATAAAAGTTTTTTTAGGTACAAAATATAAGTTTTATGTTGAAATTGAAAAGAACAATTTTAATACTATCAATTTTTTTTTTTGGTAGATTAAAACTATCAAAATTAAATACGCTACTTTCAACAAAACATTTCTATATTAAATTAAATTCTTTAACATAGACGCTTACATTTTAACTTTTTTTTAAGAATTGAAAACACTTTTTTCAATACAATATTTTTATAATTACTTGAGTTAAATACTTTTTGTCCCTACAAAAAATTAAAGTTTATCTTTTGTTTAAAAAAAAGCCACTTTTTGGTCCTAAAAAATATCTCCTCCACAAAAATTTTGTAGAATGAAAAAGTGTCATTCTTTTATGGGTACGAAAAACCAATTTCATGTTTTTGTAGTAACTAAAATTTTATTGTAATATGATATAAACTAAATATGAAAATTTTGTAGAATGAAAAAGTGTCATTCTTTTATGGGTACGAAAAACCAATTTCAAGTTTTTGTAGTAACTAAAATTTTATTTAGTCACAAGTGTCTTAATTAGTGACCAAATTAGTATATTGCATATAATTATGACTTATGAGGCACAATATCTTATTTGACTACAACCTTAATTGAAAAATATTTTAACGCACACAATAAAAAAATTTAAAAGAAAAATAATTTAGTCACATTATTTTTTATCATTTGATGTTTTTTCTCTTTTGATTTATTTTATTTGTATTTGTATGTGTTTTCAAGTATTTTTTACTTTGGGTTGTGACCAAGGAAGATTTGGTCACGATTTTTTTATTTTTTTTACTTTTCACAAGATTAACTATGTCAATAACTATAAAAATATTTTTCTTTGGAAAAAACTATAAAAATATTTTCATTAAAAAAAGTATTTATTTTATTTAAACAACTAAAGCAGAAAGGAAGAGTAAAAGGCAATCAATGGCTTTTTTCACGAATCACTTTTTCCATTTCTTTTTTATTTATTTTTGGTTTAATGTCATATTTTTCAACTCTATATATAAACACATGCTACACTTTGTTTTCGCCGGTGAATTTTCCGGTCATTAGAAAGAAGAACTGATCCTCGCCGGAAAATGGACGAGTCATGGAGAATGCCAATGGGATTAACATCTGCACTTCCTCGCCGGCGATCCATGGAGGACCGATCATCTTCACGAACACGGCAGTCCATCTTCTCCAACACCAACCTCTCCGTAACGGAAACCTTAGACCCCGATGACTTCGCCGACGTCTTCGGAGGTCCACCTAGAAGTCTCCTCACTCACAAATTCTCTAGGTCCGGTTCTTTCTACGACGAAATTTTCAAACAACCGGCGTTTGTATCTCCGGTGCCGGTAAAAAGTGGCCGGAACTTGCCAGTGTTTAGGATTCCGGCGAAGAATGATGCGTTTTATGGAGATATTTTTGGTTCTGACGATGATCGGAGATCAAGAGAACGGTCAGGGTCACAGTCCAAAGCAAAATCGAAGTCGAATTCTTCATCGGCGTTGAGTTCCGAGGAGCTGAGCCCTCTCCGGCCGGCGGTGAGTGATGACGTGGCATTGTCAGCTTTTACTTCAAAACTAAGGTACTTAAACGGAAATCCCAACTAATTTAACTGTCTGTGCTTCATTATGTTATGTTATGTTGGAAATTGACTGTTATGCCCTTTGTGATGAAAAAGCTATATTTGGAGATGTATTCTTAATGTTGATATGAGAATGGTATACAAATTTTTCACAATTTAGAAGATAATTTTTATATATTTTCATGTTTTAGATATAAGATAAGGGATTGAATTGCAGTCATGTCGCGATGTTTGATTTTAGGAAAAATCGAGATCAAATATGACTGATGCAACCTTAATTTCAACCACTCATTAACGGGCAAAGATCTTGATATTGCAACCCAAATTGCTTAATTCGCTTGATATCAAATTGCTTTGGTGGATCCGACTCCTCTAAAGAGAATCACTTGTATGTTAATTAAGTAACAAATATCAAACATTGATAAATAAACTAATATCTGCCGTCGTTTGATATCAGATGCACATGCATAACAAATTATAGACGCATTAAAATATCAACACTTGATTTTCTATTTAATGGTTGAAATTACTTATTTACACTTTGATGTTACATTACAGGCCAATTAAAGTTCCATATAAATGGAACTCATCTAGTGTGATGCATGAGGAGCACCCAATTAAACAAAAGAGACCAAATCAATCATTTGATTTCCAAGATAATGGGTACTCAAGAAGAGTAACATCCCCAGAAACAATTAGTGTTGAATCCAATTCATATCAAAGCATCAAAGTATCATCCACATATGACTGGGAACTCAGTCCCCCATTTTCTGCTGTCTCTGGAGTTTGTCAAGAGCCTGAGCCGAAATCATCGGTTCATGATCATGCGTTTCCGGAACTAGTTATAGAGCAGGATGATGATGAAGATGAGGATGAAGTTATGAGTTCCTATGTTATAGAGATTAACTCTAACTTTAGAGAGGAAAACTTTGGAACTGAAGCTATCGATGAAGCGATTGCATGGGCCAAAGAGAGGTTTCAATCGCGAACTAATGAAGAATCGGATTTAAAAAATGATGGCGGTGAGCAAAATTCAGGAATGGAAGGTGATTGTCTTAACAACACAAATAAGGAAAAAATGTCTTATACAAATTTTATGTACTATAGGTCTTGTGAAATAGACAAATGCAGACACTTAATATTTACCTCTGATAATCTATGCAGGAATGCCTAGTGCAGATGAATACCATGATGATGGACTCGGAATGGTTGAATCTCCAGAGGTAATACATTTTGTTGGATTAAGATTAGTGCATAAATAACATAAGATGCATTTGGTTTGTTTTTCTGTTTCCATTTCTAGTAGATATGTTCTCAATAATAATTATAAAAATATCTCTTAGTCATTATTTTGTTTCTTATTTTTATGAGTTTTTAAAGAAAACAAAGAGCATATTGAAAGCACGCAAAATAAGCATGTGTGTGTGTGTTTTGTGAACAAAGTTATCTTCCACGCATAATTGCAGAGACTAATCCCACGAGATAATTGAAATCCTGGTAAGCAATTGGTTTCTCCCACCAAATGTATTTTCATGCGCACAAGCCCGGGGTTCGAACCCCTGACCAAACGTTTATAGTACCCAAATATCTACTACTTATGTCAAACCATGTTGGTCACAAGAATCTGCATGCTGTTACCGACAAAATTCTTACAAGGATAACGCCCTAATTTTCATATTACTTTATGTGAAATGTTTGATAACAACACTTCCATTTAAAAAAAAAATATAGTTCACAAGATTATAAAAACTCATGTTCAATGAAAGCAATGGTAAAAAATGGTCTATTCATATATGCATGATGTATAGTCATCTGGCAAGGTAGTAACCAATTTGGGCTTCTGCAGAACTTACAGCCAGAAACAGAGAAGTTGGACATGGATATTAGATTGTGGTCAACTGGCAAGGAAACTGACATCAGGATGCTGCTGTCGACACTACACCATGTAAACATTTTATTCAATAGTTTGTAATTTAATACCACTTCATTGACATTTTATTGACAAGGTTGTATGTTTTCGTTTGACAGATTCTGTGGTCTCAGAGTGGCTGGTCTGCAGTTCCTTATATGAGTCTAATAGAAAGTTCACAAGTGAAGAAAGCATATCAGAAAGCAAGATTATGCCTCCACCCTGACAAACTTCAGCAAAGAGGAGCAACACTCTTACAGAAGTACATAGCAGAGAAGGCTTTCTCCATTCTTCAGGTTGGTAAAATATGTACATACCAGATATATGCCTAACATAGCTGAGAAGGATTTCTCTCAGGCCAGAGATTTTGAAATTTTAATAATGTGACAGAAATATAGAAACTGATGTGGTAGCTGTATGGCAGCTTGCACTTTGACATTTATAGATTTGTAATAGATAGATATTGGTAAGAGTAAGAATTAAAGTTAAAGTTAGGGCAGGATTAATCTCTAACAACCTTTTCAATTTTCATGTTTAAATTCTACTTTCTATATGGTTGGCTGGGATGACAATCTATTATGAATTTTCTTTGTAATCGTGATAGTAAGAAGATGGAAGCTAACTAAAGATAATGCATTTCCGGAAACAATGAAAATAATATTTTGAAATTTATTCAGAATTTTAAATAATATTCATTGTTTTATAAATTGCATTTTCAAAAGCAGGAAATTATATTAGAAGTAAACGGGTCCTTAAGTTCACATTTTCTATTTTGTAACAGGATGCATGGACAACATTCATTTCTGAAGATGTTTCTTTCTATACAGTAAATCACTCTTAAATCCGAGGATAAAGCAGTTTTGGTTTAAAGCATGGGAACAGACACCAGCCATTCAGAATGATGGAAGTGTTGGTTTCCATGCAGCAGCAGCAAGTACATGTTTAAGTACATTAGTTTTGATTTTGAAAACAGAAACTCCTTTGTACAAATAGTTGTCTGATGGAGCTTCTACTGTTTTATTTCTGTTTGTATCATCATAAGTTGTTGATGCTTTTGTAAGTATTGTTTTGGAAGTATTTAAAAAGTTTTTTGATTGCTTTTATTTGACTTGTATATGAGGACATGGAGCCCAAGAAATCAGTTTTTCTATTTAATTTTGATCTTATTCTCATCTACTAGTACAACAGTCATTTACATAAGATCAAGGTTAAAATCGCAGTTGCAGTTGCTTTATGATCATTGAAATTACAGGGAATAACAGTTAACTGTAGTTGATGCCGCTTTAATTGCCGTCATAAAGACATGACAAACTTTGACACCATGGATCACATCGCGGTTGCGGAGCTTTTCTTAAATATGGTCAAATAGAGTTGAAATAAATCAAATATCTGATATCAGTTACTACTCCGAACCAGGTCTTGTTCCAGCTTCTACCTCCATTTAAATTTATACTCTTACACCTATTGATATAAAGATAATTAAGGAAACTTCTCACACCTACATCATATACTAAAAAGGAAAGCCAGATGCACTAAAGCTCACGCATATGTAGAATCCGGAAAGAGGTCCCACCATTTTAGTGTATTGTATGCAAATTGTTTCTAGGATTTGAACTCATGACCTTTCTGTCACGTGACAACTTTACCGTTCGCCAACAACTAACTTGGATCATGAAATTCAAAGTTGTATGCAAAAACATGGAACTACTTAAAACTTGTTCCTCCTAAATTTACATTTCATCTTTATTTGCTTCCCACATGCATCATCAAAACAGTAAACAAAACATTTACATTAGTAACTTATAACAAGATCAGTTATGTCACTTAAAGGAGTCAGTACAAAGGAAATAGAAAATACATACATAGCATATAAACATTTTGTTGAATTTCCTTACTTCCTTAGAAAAGTACCCACTCACATACAATAATGGTCCTAATAATACAATAATTATCCAGCCCCCTTCTTTATCAACTCCCTAAATTCATCATCAGTACTTTTAAGCATCAATGACAAAGGCAAATTGATCCCACTTTCCACAACCTCCATGTGTCTAACCTTAATCCTATTCTCCAAACTAAAAGAAAAATACTGAGGAAACTCTTTCAACTCCTCCAATTTCCCCTCCATTTCCACAGAAAAATACTCAAATTTAGGCTGAAAATTATTCTCAATACTAAAAGTCAACAATGCAGGACACCTCAACACCATACATCTAGCCTCTTCTTTAGTAAATCCCATACTCTCCAAATGCTTAAGTTTAGGAATAAGTGTTCTTTCAACATTGGAAACCAAAAGAACACAATCTTGATAAGCCAAAGCTTCTAAATCTCTTAATCCTAATCTGTTAAGATAAAACAAAGCTGGTTTAAGCTGATCCACCACACTAGAAGTAAGCAATCTTGGACACTTTTTGATAACTTTTCTAAAGCTATGATTAGGCACTTTAAGATCCTTTATGAGAAAATCAAAAACTGGGTTAAGATCATTTTTTATGCTTGAAGTAAGAATCTTAGGACACATGCCAAAGATTCTTGGAAGGTCTTTATGTAGGATACCTTTGGAGACAAGGAATCTGATAATGGAATGAATGGATTCTATGGAAGCAGTATGAAGGTTAGGATTTTGGGAGAGTGCTTTACCTGAATCAACACCCATTACTTCAAGACAAATAATTTTTTCTTTGAATTGAAGTGAGAGTTTTTCATGAGTAGGTGTGTAAAGGGGATGGTTTTGAAGGAGACTTTTGGGTTTGGGAGTTAAATTGGTTGAAGGAGGTGATGATGGTTTATCAGATGAGACTGAGCATAGGGAAGATGAGTGTAGAGCTATGGTTCTAGCAGCTGGGAACATGGTGTTGGAGGGTAAAAGAGTGTGTAGAGAAAGATGCATAGTGCTGAGGATGTTATTATGTTATGGAGATGTAATTGCATAGCATTGGAACATGACACGTGTGGATGTGTTTTAAATTTGATTGGCTGTGAATGGATTTCAGAGATTGTTATGAGATTGAATATAATCCACCATGCAAGCTGCTGTTATTGTTAATTTTCACTTTAGTCCTTTTTCTTTTATGTATTTGTTTTCACTTTTTAATTGAGTTATAATGATATTTTGTTATCCGTTAATATATTACGGTTGAAATGAAAATAAATTGTTTATATTTTAAAATGCAAATAGTCTCTTGGAGTTTAGCTCAGTTGGCAGAGACATTGTATAATTTATGTAGGGGTCGATGTTCGAACCTCGGATACTCTACTTCTCTACATTTAATTGTGTGAGCTCTAACCACTAGACTACTAAATCAAAAAAAATACAAATAAATTATTTACATTAACTAGAATATATACCGTATAAACATTCATGCAAACATTATGATCGATTATAAACACAAAATTGATTTTATTTCATGGTACTTGAATATATATATTTTACTAGAGTTCACTGCAACTAACTTTAGTTTATAAATTCCAAGTCAATTATTTGCAGCACAAAAGAAATTTATTTAATGATTTGAACAATTTTCCAAAAATTGTTTCTCTAAATATTTCAACTGAGTTAAGAAAGAGTCTTTAGAAAAAGGAAAATGATTCAAAGATATAAATAGAGAGAAAACGAGTTGTTGAATGAATGTTGGGGAGTTAAAAAGTGTATAACCCTTTTAAAGATGAACTCTATATTTTCCCATTAAATGTCATTTTTATTTATTTATACAAATCATATATCCCCTACCATAAATCTCTCATATATGACCACATCATGAATCCATAGTAATATTGAAAAGATAGTTGGTCCCTTAATTAATTTTAAGTTTTTATTTTGGTTTTATAACTGATAAAACTCATGTTTTGGTTCCTTACATTTATCTCCATCGGTCAAATAAATCCCTAGTGTTAAGTTTAATTTCAAATGTCTATCAATCGGTCAAACAGAGTCCCCATAGACCTCGTTAAATTGTTTAATTTTAACAGTTTGATTTTATTTTGCTTTCTTCTTCATCTTCTTTTTTTAACATCTTCATCTTCTTCAACATTACATTCATCAACATTTATCAATCTTCAAATGTTGAAACCCAGAAATCCAGAACAAAAAATTAATAATCTTCATCCATTCTCCTCGCTCTCTCTCACTCGTTCTCTCTTTCTCTCTCTCTCCGTAAGAACAGACACAAACAGATCCGAGAAAGCCGAAATTGAAATCGAAATTGAAGGGTTTAGTGTTTAGTATGGATTTTGTGTTTAGTTGGATCTCTGCCTTCGAACCAACAGATCCACAACCACCACAACATGGGTTTGTTTGATTGACACCATTCTTCTGAAGCTCCCCACAATTCCCAATCCCTAATTTACTTATTCTTTTGGTGTTATTAAACGTTGTTTTGTTGATGAAATTGGTTTTCGATGACTCTAGTTTTCATTCGCGTTCTGGTGTTCCTTGGTGGTCAGAGTGTCACTTGCTTGTTCTCATCATTCTGGTTCCAAATTTTATGTTGCAGCCATGTGATTATAGACAAGTGTTTCTTGTTCCAAATTGAATGGTTTCAGTAAATAGTGTAATCGAGCTTGTAGTTGAACAATAAATTCAGTCTTTTTTTTTTTTTTGAGCTGTTGTCAACTAGTAATATTAGCAAAATTAAAATGAATCCTTTGCATTTTTTTTTAGATGCTAGAAAAATGTTTTGGATTTGATTATAAAGAATGCAAGATGAAAATTTGATGAAGATGATTATGTTAAAGATGAAGATATGATTACGTTGAAGATGATTATGTTTCAGTTTTGATTTGATGAAGATTATGTGTTGGATTTTGATGATTTGAATTTTCTGTTTTTTTTTCCTGGGCATAATTGATGAAGGTTTGATGAAGACGAGGAGGAAGAAGAAGAAAAAAGGGAGGAAAAATTAGTTGTTGTTGGCTCACTGTAAGTTACAATACATATTCATGATCCAACAGTGTTCTTTTTAAAAATAGATCGAATGGGTTAAATTTAAAAAATTAATAGTTTATGGTAGACTATTTACAATGTTGATCCACCATAGACAATTGAGGTTAAACTTAACAGTCATAGATTTATTTAACCGACGGAGGCAAACTTGAGGACCAAAACATGAGTTTTATTACTTATAGTACCAAAATGAAAACTTGAAATTAATTAGGGAACCAAATGACCAATTAAGCCTATTGAAAAAGACCCAAACCATCTCATTCAAATGTTCTTTACAATAATTTAGTTCTTGAAACTAATCAGGGGGACATAATTGTTCTACAAAATACAAATCCATAAATATTATTCAAGAAAAGGACCAGCAGGAGAGGTGGAATTTAAGTTGTCTCACAGAGCATACAAAAAAATAAAATTTCACCAAAGTTATTGGAGAAATAAGCTATACCAAAGTCTATTTTACACAATACAATAGACATGTCATATAGAAAAATGCTAGAAATCTCTTACTTCTACCGAGCCAGTTTTTCTTTGCATTTGTAATGTTTTTCACAGCACCAAATAAATAAAAATCATATCCAAGGAAAAAGTTCAAGCTATTTCCCACTCTTACCCAGTAATAATAATACACAACAAGTATGTGATTGTACTTTGTACAAGATGAAGACTTGGGTTGGGTAACAATTATTTTGAGGCACTGGCACCTGCACATACAAATTGAAAGAAATATTACATTAGAAATCTGAATTAACAAAAAAAATTATGCAAAAAATTACCATCTCTAAAGAGAATAATAACAGGCTGCACAAAAGAATTGCTAAGAAGTGTCAAACAACTAAAACTGAGCTTAACACCCTATTATTTGCTTTGTGACTTCACAAAAGAATGCCTTAACATGTTCATTCACATTCAATGGATTGAAGTGTATCAATACTCTACGCGAACAAAGTGTTATTTTTCAAACCAGAGATGAGATTAGTGTAATTTATGCATCTGACAAAAAAGGTTAATGTAGTTTGCTCTAAAATAATAGCTTTTGCAAGTTTAACTTTCTCCCTTGTTTCGTGGAATGTTTCTCAAGGGTTATTTCGAGTTCTGCCTTGACTTTTATGCTTTGGATGTGAAAATGCAAAACTTATCCTCCAAAGTAAAAGTATTTCGAAGAACTTGAAATTGTGTTTTAAAGAAACCATTACAAGTACATATAATATACAGAACTTCCAAAGTATCATTTTTCCTTGTATGGTTAAACTCCTTCAGAAACTACTTCTCTGTAATTAAATATCAATTAAAACTTATCAAAAAACTCTTAACACCAAAGAAACTTGATACTTGATAGCATCCTTCTCACAGGATAACACATGGTGGCAGACATAGAGACAAACAAATCAGCAGTTTAAACTCCTAACGTTTGAAATCTATCAATAAAATAATGATATGTATGATGCATTGAGGCCAGAAATATTCACAAAAATGTTTATAACCTTCAAACGAAAAACAAAAACACACAAAAGAACATGCTACCATCAAGAATGATTTTCCATTGCCAAATTACTAAAAATCCTCACTTTGTCAATTCAAGTATCAGGATTGCTAGACTAGAAAACTAACCATCATTTTCTTCAGCAATAGGATCTGCTTTCCAAACGATATCTTTCAGCCCAGTAGTTATACTTTTGTAGAACTGCAAATAAAGACAACTTTAGTCAGAGCATGCTCATAGACTAGAAGATCTTGGATTCAACATGAATAATCAGCTTCTTGCAAATGATTTACACATATATAATTGGATTGCCAACAATAGACCCATAATGGATCTAACCATTCCCAAGACACTACTATGTCAGGAACTTCGTATGACTAGCTTGCATGTATACTCCAAGATTTTTCGGCCGAACTACAAAATCGACTTGTAAGGTAAGGATTGCATGGGCTTCTATTTAGAGTTGTGAATTGAGCTTACCTTGTGAAATTCCAGAGTATCTCCTTCAGACTTTCGCATCTCAACCATGTAAATTGAAGGGGCCACCTCCAAGATCTGGAAAGCATTAATTACAAAAGCATTAGAAACAGTCCCGAGTCCGGAATACAAATAAATTAGGATGAAGGACACCTGAGATCATGGGAAAAAAAATTAAAAACATATACCTCAGTAGCTACAGATAAATGACCTTTCCGTCCAGTCTTTTCCCCATAAATCCTTAACTGAAACGCAGAATAAGATATACTATCAAAAATAGAAATTTAACAGCAAATCATTATCGTCACAAGTTGGCCATGATATGCAATCTGACTAAGGAGGAAACAAGTAATATAATGCTTTTTCAGAATGCACAAGTGACGTGTAAATAAGGACATGGGGTGCATCAAGTACAGTTTTTTTAAGAAACTGATTGAAACCTCAAATACACTAAATATTGAAAGATCGGAGCAAAAACTAAATGGAAGTAAATATAGAGAAAAAAAAGCATTGGTTCTTTTACCTTGCAGTTGTTCTTCTTGACATCAAAACCCAGAGGTCCTGCAGTTTTCTCGATTTTCGAAATTATCTCATTCGCTGAACATTTGGATGTGAATCTCGTTTCCCTTTTAACAAGTCCCTATTTACAACAATATACAACTATCTTTAACTATGCAACTTACAATCAACAAATAGAAATACATAAAGTTAACAAGGTGAAATACAAAGAAATGTGATACATGTGATCTGATCATGATGTAAT
>Ga0099826_10001605_pt1 | contig 13790 bp, 10 predicted proteins | sample Mtrugardesep15_FD_76830 | JGI IMG/M metagenome (GOLD analysis project Ga0099826, IMG submission 76830) | Root nodule microbial communities of legume samples collected from California, USA - M. trunc garden sep15 | ecosystem: Host-associated > Plants > Roots > Nodule | place: USA: California... | reverse complement strand
TACACTTGAACAAATATTAGCATATCCAATTGACAATTTTTAATACCTTGTTATCATCAAAACTCTTAAGGGTAATGTTAAACACATTTTGTTCCAACAATTAGGCAACTAACATAATCATCCATGGAATCAGAGTTCATCATTGTCGACCTCAAGCTCCTGGAATGGTGATGGGTCCCAATGGAAACATTATGCCATTGGGTCAAGTGGATGGAGATGCAATCACATTGGTTTCAGCTTCAAAGATTTGGATTGATCATAACACACTTTATGATTGTCAAGATGGTATTCTAGACGTTACACGAGGTTCCACTGATGTAACAATCTCCAACAATTGGTTTAAAGAACAAAATAAGGTTATGCTTCTTGGACACGATGATGGATTTGTCAGAGACAAAAACATGAAAGTTACTGTTGTATACAACTATTTTGGACCTAATTGCCACCAACGCATGCCTAGGTAATTAATTATTGCAAAATTAGTTATTTTTTATAATATATTAAATTAGTAGTAAAAAAATTAGATTTAAATTTTGTTATTAATTATTTTTATTATTAAATAAAAATGTTACAAAATCCGTCACGGATACGCACATGTTGCAAATAATGTACATGGGATGGGTGCAATATGCAATAGGTGGAAATATGGAACCAAGTCTTAAGAGTCAATCAAACCTCTTCATAGCACCAACAACAGGGAATAAGGAGGTAATTATTTCAATCATCCATATACTAAACTTTTATGAATGTGTCATTTATAAAATGGTTGCAATATGTTGTATTAATTGATTAATTAATTATATAATGTGTGTAGGTGACATGGAGGAAAAGTAGTAATGGAATTGGAGACACTTGGGAGTTTTATTCAGTTGAGGATGCTTTTGAAAATGAAGCATCATTTATAGTAACAAAAAATGGACATGTTACAAAACCCAATTATAGCCCTGAACAGAACTTTGAAGTTGTTGATGCAAAATCTGTGAGATCATTGACTAGATCATCGGGTGTGTTACAATGTAGTAAAACCTCAATATGTTAAGTTCAAATTCAAAGTTTGGTATTACTATAGTGTATTTTGAACGATAGTGGTGAGTGAAAGGGAGAAAAAACACATTCATTTATAATTAGGTTCATGTAAAATACTAATGATAATACTAGTGTTAAACTAGCCATGATAGACAATATTGTTAGGTTGGATATCATGTTTTTAAAATTTAAAAACATGCGAACAATGATATTTAAGTAGAATTGAGGCCTCATATAAACTTTGTTGATTATTGGTATCATGATATATCATTTGTCGTCAATCATTCAATCTATTATGAAGATATGCTATGTCAAATAATGTTGCAAGCATTGTTCAGTTGAAAGAAATTTTTGTGTAAAAAGTTATCACCAAGTGGAATCTTTTGCAAAAGATTGATGTTTGTCGTCTTAGATATGATATTTTGTATGAGGGAGAGAAATATATATACTTTGCACTCTTGATTTTGTCTCATTGAGTTTTCTTAGTAAGCTTTTTGACGTGTCAGATCTTATACAAGAATGTTCTATTTTTCCTTCTCTAGAATTTTCTTCCATTCTTTATTTTCATGGTATAGTTTTAGTAAGTCATATCATTAATAAACATCTAATGGAGTGTGTTATTTATATTTTGTAGACGTCCATATTCCTAATCCTTTTCCTATTTCATAGACTCCACTTATAATTAACACAAGTTATTCTACTTGACTGATATATGTTGATGATACATTGTGTTAGACTCTTAATATGTTTGTAAGTGATAAGTCATGTGTTCTATAAATAAGACTCGTGTAGGATTGTTAATGTTGACTTGAAGAGTAAATTGTAGGGTTCATTTTTCAAATTGGCTATGTCATATACGGAGGTCTAAAAAATCACCATGTAAAAAAAATTCATATTCTACACCTATAATTTTATATTCTTTCTATATTTGACTTTTTATTATTTTTTTCCTAAAGTTTAGGACATAGAGGTTGAATTGTTTGATGATTTTTTTTGCATGCATGTTTAAGACGCTAAAATACAACTTTTCATGAAAAATTAGAAATTTCTAACAAAGGATAGATTGATTATGAATTTTTAAAGCGCCAAAAGCGCATAAGACAAAGCAACAAAAATCTCAACCTGAAAATTAAATTTTGAGTTGATTGTTTGCAAGCACATCTATAAAATTACATAGGAAGGATCTCTCAAAATTTCATAACATTTTGAAGACGACTCGATTTATTTTGATTTTTTAACCAAAACCTGCAAAATTGAAATTTTGAGAGTAAGCATATACTCATGAGTCAAATTTAATTCCCTAACTTTATAGGCATATTTAGAACATTCACCATAAAATATTAGAGTTGTTAAACAAGGGCAAAATCAATTATGAATTGTTTAAAAAAATCATAATTATGGGGAACAAAAATTCATAATTAATCCATCCCTTGTTCAAAAGTTTTTATTTATGGAAAAGCCATATTTTGACACCCTAAACATGCCTGCGAAACTTATGAAAAATTCAACTCATAGTCCACTTTTTTGGACTTTATGTCTACTTGAAAATATAGAAGGTGAAAATGGAAAGAATATCAAATTACAAGGTAAAATATGTGTTATTTTTACGATGACATTTTTCTAACTTCTCGTACGTTACAAGGCCGACTTTAACAATTAACCCTAAAATATAGACTATCTTCTTCTCTATTCAATCTTTCATTCATACGCTTCTAATAAAATTTTGTATTTTGTTTTATATCATAACAATATTCGATTAATAGATCATAAACTTTGAATTGTTTCACTCTTAATGGTTCGTATGATCTGACACGCTTATGCTTTCAGGTATGATGGGACAAACTGCGTCGCCTGACCTATTCCATCATGGTGCCTTAATATCAGCTTCTAAAAGGGGTAATTTGATCTAAACATAATCATATGATATGAAATATTCCAAATTTAGGCGAAGAGCTGAGTTTGTTTTATATTTTAGAATGGTTAAGTGACGTGCAAACGGATAATATCGATTTTGTGGTGAATTCTTAAACAACTAATTATGCTTTTCATTTCGTTAAGTGTGTTAATGACTTTTCACTTCTCGCTTTACAAACGCTTGGGTGAAATTCAACATACGACAAACAAACGAGATGACTCGTACTCTAAAAAGAGAAGCTGTATTTATTTTAAAGGAATATTGAAAATCAAAAAAGTTTTATTTTCTTATAAAATAATTTCTTATTTTAAAATCCTAATGTTCAAACATTAGTTAACAATACCCTTATTTTAATATTCCGTTGTAAAAAAATAAGGATAATGTTAAGTAGTGTCCTTGAGAACTGAGTTCAAATCTGCTTCGGTACTCAAACGTTCCAGTTACTTTGACAGATAAGTGACACGTGGCAAAACAAATTATCAACGGTTCAGATACAAAGGACTGTATGTATTACAACAGCCCAAACGCATTCCTTTGACAGATAAATGATATCGCGCCGCCGTTCGCTGCTCCGCAACATCTCTGTCGCGCTGCCGTTACTGTTAGTGCTCGCCGCTCTCCCTACCTTATTGCTCTGGTTTTCAAAAGAGCACAAATTTAAGCTAACAAATTCTAAAAACACCAATTTCAGCATTCAAACAAAGGAGAACAAGGGGATGACAATTTGGGAACATAAATGAATTGCGATTTGATTCAATTCTATGGATTCAATTTTCTCGACACCGTATCATATCAGTTTAATTTTGCTTTCCGTTTTGTATCATTTTCCCCATTGCATCATAACAACGAGAATAGTCAAGAGTTGAAAATTGTAGAATCATTTGGGATGGAGAAGAGATAAGAGGAAACATGAGCGTGTTTCATGTTTTTCTTTCTAATAATTACTGTTTTTCAAAGTATATTCTCAACCGTTGGATTTTGTTTTGTCACGTGTCAAACATCTAGGTAGGGAACCGGGAAACTGGAGCATTTAGGTACTGGAGTAGATCTGGACTCTTGAGAACTAATGTACTTGAGGCACCAGTTTTTTTCCTCATAAAACATTTTCTCTTTCGTTTTGCCCAGCTTGATAACGTAAATTTATAACCTAAGTAGAAGTAGTATTAAATTGTTGGCGGGTATTTGAGGTGTATAAAAAAAAACAAACTCTTTCGTTTTAGAGACGAAAGTCAAAGACTGTCAAATCAAATACTAGCGCCGTCCCTAATTATAATTCTCTTTTGAAAAAATCACGGAAATTAAGAAAGTTGATTGTAGTATTAAATTTGTTTGTAATTATTATTATTTTTACAATTATATCCTTTAAGAGAGAGTTGATTTATATTTTCAACATAGTATTTATTGTTGATCGAAGAAAAACATGTAAAATAAATACTATTGTTAGTAAAAAATCATTAATATAATTGGAAATAACAAAATAAAATCTTATAATTAGAGATAATAGTAAAAACAAAACACCGTCCAATGACATATTCTCCCGCCGTCACTCCCTCCCAATATACTAATCACACGAGAAACACGACAGTGGCAATACTGTAATATTTTCATATCCCAGTGGCATTTTCTCACAACAGAAGAAGAGTCAAACAACGCTACCGCAAAGCATTGCTTTCTTCTTTCTTTCTCCTTTTATTATTTTTCTTAAAATTTAAAAATAAAAATAAAAATCATCAAACCAAACAAAATTGTCACACGCAACACACTTCGTGAATTCCCAGGTACCATTTTTCGCTGTTTTTTTTGTTCCAATTATGTTTCTCTTCTCTTCCACACAATCTTAATTTCTGCTATCTTATGTTTAATTAATTTCATTGATTAAAAATGATTCACTAATTTTTGTAAATTATATATTTTTTTGTTAATTATATATGAATTCATCAATTTAGTGAAAAGGGTAGTTATTTATTGATCTTGATTGAAAATTAAGCTGTATGGATATTTTTTTTTTGCTTTTGAAGTTTTTTATTGATCAATTATAAGCATAATTGAGTGTGACAATTGTTGGAAATTTGCAGATTAAGTGTTTGTTAAAAAGTTTAAACGAAAATTGGGAACTGTATAAGAATTCAGAATTCAGAAATGGGATCTGAAGGGCCAAAGAAAATTACAATTCATGTAACTGGGTTTAAGAAGTTTCAAGGAGTGCCAATAAACCCTACAGAGATTCTTGTTAATAATCTGAGGGATTATGTTGAAAAGAAAGGTCTTCCAGTTGGTGTTACTCTTGGAAGTTGTACTATTCTTGAAGTGGCTGGTGATGGTGCACTTCCTCAGCTTTATCAGACCATGGAATCTGTTGTGTCGAAGACGGATACAGAGAGTAATGCAAATGTTGTTTGGGTTAGTTAGTTTTCTCTTGTTCAACTTGTTGATATTGTTTGGATTGACTTATTTGAGCTTATGATATGTCTAATCTATAAGCTGTTTTCAACTTATTTGTATAAGCTTGTAAACAACTTATAGCTAAAATGAAAATAGAGTGACTTTATTTTGTCTTTTGTTATAGTAATAGCTTATATATAAGCACTTATGTGACAATTGTTTATGCTATAAGCTCTTGATTAAATTGTTTTTCCAAACCGATCACGATACTACCTTTAAAATTGTAGTAATAAATAGCATATAAGTATAGGATCAGTTGTTTTAGATTGTCTTAATCATGTCTTTGAAGATTGTTTGTCACACCCGTCATTTTGACCGCATTTCTGGTAGAGACAAGTTGAATCGCATTAGAAATTTAGTTTTTCTTGGCATGTAACCTGTAGCATTTTATTTGCATCATCACATTAATGCCCTGAAATTGCTGCTAGACATTGTAACATGTCAGCTTAAAGAGAATTGAGTAGAAACAAACTCGTACCATTACAGTTATGTAATCAACACCTTACTTAGTGTAATTTTGTTTCTACTTAGTGTAATTTGTTTCTCTTCGTTTTCTTTCTCTTTCTAAGTACTCCTCTATATATGTTCCTTGTTAGTTATGAGATAATTTTATATATCTGTGGGAAACTAGTGTTGTCATTCGCGGATTGCAGAAAATAGTAGTTTGTTTAGATTCTGCTATGCTACAGTCCTATAGTGCTTCTATTGCCACTGTTTGACAACACTTTTTACTAAATCATGTATCACTAAACAATAATGGTTTGTTAAAATGCCACTATGATATAGCACTATAACACCACCATTATGAGTAACCAATGATCGGTAGATGTTGAATAAAAGATACTGTGATGCAGAAATGCGTGTTGATTGTATAATCATATTTCCTGGATTATTTTGATAATATAAATTTTTCCTTGATTTATGCTTCAGCTTCACTTGGGGGTGAATAGTGGAGCTGCAAGGTTTGCCATTGAGCGGTTGGCAGCGAATGAAGCTACTTTCCGCTGTTCTGATGAATTAGGATGGCAACCACAAGTGAGTTATGATCTTGCTTCTTGTTTTGTCTTTTATAGATGAAATTGGAAAAAAGCTACAAGGTTTTCTTGTATGGTTTGAAGAATACCATGTTTTGCATTATCTGAATTCGTTTTTCTTTGTTTTCCATTTTTCTTTTGCAGCAAGTACCAATAGTCCTTGAAGATGGAGGAGTTTCTCGAACAAGAGAGGTAAAACTGCAATTACTTGTAAAATTCTTTCGCATGATCTATAACATGTTGGATTGCATTTTACAGGGCAAGTTCTGTTTTGCACAAACCAGTTTTTCATTTTGTTTAACGTATAGGGAAAAATCCAAACTCCATGTTAGTCAGAAATAAAGGCTAAACAAAGCTGATAAAGCTTACATAATATTCACCTTATAAATTAGTTTTGTGAGGTTGAGTTCGATCTAAAACGTTAATGTTGTATTAATTGGTTGAGGGAATATCTACTCTTTACTCGTAACAACTGAATAAAGATTATACTTTGATGCTGTATTAGTCGGTTGAGAAAATTAGAGAAAGAACAAATCAATAAGGAAAGAAAAACAGAACATTTTTTTGTATCCGGTTATGTTTGTGTTAAATAAAGTGTCTACCCCATAATTGATTTTGCAAATTCCAATGCCATCGAAAGTGGTAAGTGATTGTGTTTATGGAATAGACTTGTTTGGTTGGAGTTTGTTAGAACCCCAACCTTGGTTCAAATGCACAAAGATACAAAAATCGTAAAGAGAGAACACACAATATTTGATCATAGAGTTCGACCAATTGTGCATACATCTCCGACTCTAGAGTGGCTGTGGTACCTTTCTGTTATTTTAGCTTAAGGTTGGCATAGTACGACTCGTGCTTAAATATTATGGTCCAGTTTGCAAGATTACCCCTGAGTCTTGGAATTGATGGAAAAATAGTTCAAACCATAATGAACTTGTGAAGGAACATCTTGTTCATTCTCTCATACTTGCATGCTATTGTAGCTATGGTATGAATGTCTTTATTATTTTCCTAACTTGCTACTATTTTTTGTTTTATATAGACTTCTCTACCGGTTGATGCAATCTTGAAATCCTTGAAAAAGGGAAAAGATTATGATGTGATGATATCAGAGGACGCAGGACGATTTGTTTGCAATTATGTTTATTACCACTCTCTTTGGTTCGCAGAACAGAAGGGTAACAAGTCTCTATTTGTTCATGTTCCCTTATTTTCGAGAATCGATGAAGAAACTCAGATGAGATTTACATCCTCTCTTTTGGAGGCCATTGCTTCTGCATGTTAATAATGCAATTGATTGAATTGTATGCAAGGGCTGCCATGTCCTGTCATCTGGTTGTGTATGTAAATCATTTGTCTCAACAGAAATGCAATTGTATAACAATTATTGAGTGAACAACAAAGTTGTTCTTTGATTTATTTTCTTTGGCGAGTTGTCGATCGATGTATAATTCCTGAATGTCTGTTCTTGGATTGCACAGATATATATGCTGGTGATTACTGAATCTTATTAATTGAAAATGTTATGCAATTCCACATCATAATATAGTTCTAAGTCCAACAGCAAAAGAAATAAATAAATAATTTGTTATTGGCTTTTACTATACAGCAAAAATGACACACATGTTGGCAAAAAAGACCAACCTTAAACACAGTAAGTAAAAAGGTCATACATGCTGGCTGAAAAGACTAATATCTCTCAAAGTTTGCTTTAAGCATCTGCATCATCACCGTTGAGTCAACCTTGTATGGTTGAGTACAGTTTTAAACAAAACATTTTAATGGCTATATTTGTGTATGACTAGGATGGTGTGTATTTTATTTTCTTCAATTGGAAGGAAGTGGAATATAAGGTTGTTAGCTTTACCTTTTACATGTGAATGTCATGATGAGGTTATAGTTGGCGGTAAAGTTAGTATATGTGGTTTCAGAAAAATAAATAAATAGTATGTGGGAATTATCTTCCAAGAATGGTTAAGGTCTTAAGGATGATCAGCTTTTTGATGTAATGTTTTGAAGCTTAATTGAGTTTTATGGTTTCCAAAGGAAACAAGTTGAAAGCAAATATTGGAGTGGATTGGAAACTGGGTAAGTGAGTAACTAAGTTTTTTTAATAAAGAAAGTGATTAATCAAGCTATTACAATTATTCACTATTATAGGACTTGATTCACAATTTGTCTATTCCAAATTTCTGGCATACAACATCATTTTCTATCGGATATAATCAATTAATTTTACTTTTTTTTGGAGGATCAATTAATTTTACTTAAAAGGAACAATCAAGTAAAAATAAATAAATGAAATCTACTGCAATTAAATAATTTAAAATACGACATTATGTATCTGACCTATATTTTTTTTGTATCATATCATAATAAAAAGTTTAGATGAATCCAATACCGAAGATCACCGAAGTTTGGATAAATCTCATGAATCATCATAAAACATTAACCGAGCCATTTAGACATCATCCACAAGTTAAATCTCTACCATCTAATTTAAATATAGTCTCTTGCGTTATGATTTGAACATGAGTCTATTTAATAAGACATTTCTTTGATCTTATAGTTTATGTTTTATAAGCTCATCTCATTTGAAAATACCTATCTAGTAATCATCAATGCCTCATGAGTTTATAACTTATTTTTAATACCTTATAGCATTTTTCGATAAGCTAATTCAAGTAGCTTATAGCTTATCATATTTTATCCCAATTCGACATCTATAATTTTTAGTTGAGTTTTGTTTTTAATATTTATATTTTTTTACGACATTTCATATTTATAAGATAGTTCAACCCTTAATTTATCTCTTACCTCTTGCTAGTTGTAAGCTAACTTATCAACAATCTGATGTAAGATCATCGACTCATCATGATATGAGAAAATCTTCTTCGTTCTGAAAAATCAATCAAACATTCAGTTTCTGAAAATCTTGTTCCAAATTATGAGTATCTTAACCAAACAATTACAAACGAAATGTTGCCGAAAACTCAAAAACACCATCCTCAGAGCCATAACAACATCTACACAAATGCTGCAAAGTGACTATGTCTACGTTAACAATCGCCAAATCGATGCTTTCATAAAATCAAATAACCCAAACCCAGCACTTGAACTGTTCCACAACATGCAAATCCGTGACACTGTCACCTACAATTTACTCATTTCATCCTCTTGCTTGCCACCCAAGAAAGCTTTTCGTCTATATTCCGAAATGGGTTTGTTCGGAATAAGAGAAACCACAACAACGTTTGCTTCTGTTGTATCTCTTTGTACAAATAATGGGTTTTGGAGGGAAGGTTCTCAGGTTCATTGTAGGGTTGTAAAGTTTGGATTTTTGAGTAATGTGTTTGTTGGTGGTGCACTTATTGGGTTTTATATGAATTTTGGGGTTAGTGGGGTTGCACTGAAGTTGTTTGATGAGTTGCCAGAGAGAAATTTGGGTGTGTGGAATGTGATGTTTCGTGGGTTTTGTGAAATGGGTTGTGTTGAAGTGGAAGAGTTGCTTGGGTTTTACGCTAGGATGTGTTTTGAAGGCGTGGAACCAAATGGGGTTACTTTTTGTTATTTGCTTAGGGGGTGTAGTAGTAATAGAAGGTTTCATGATGGGGAGATGATTCATAGCTGTGTTTTGAAGATGGGTTTTGTGGAATCTAATGTTTTTGTTGCAAATGCTTTAGTAGATTTTTACTCTTCATGTGGGTGTTTCGTTAGTGCAAGGAAGTCTTTTGAAGGGATAAAGGTTGAGGATGTTATTTCATGGAATTCTTTAGTTTCTGTTTATGCTGACAATAATTTGGTAAATGATGCTTTCGAGTTTTTTAATTTTATGCAAATGTGGGGTCATAGGCCATCAGTTCGTACATTCGTCGGTTTCTTGAATTTGTGCAGTAGAAATAAGGAGATTGGTTTGGGGAAGCAGATTCATTGTTGTGTTATGAAATTCGGTTTTGATGAAAGGAGTGTGTATGTTCAATCTGCTTTGATAGACATGTATGGAAAATGTTTGGACATTGAGAGTTCTGTGAATGTATTTGAATGGCTTCCTAAGATGACTTTGGAGTGTTGTAACTCATTGATGACATCTTTGTCTCATTGCGGTTGTGTTGAAGATGTGGTGGAATTGTTTGGTTTAATGGTTGATGAAGGTCTTATGCCAGATGAAGTAACCGTCTCGACGACACTGAAGGCGTTATCGGTGTCTGCTTCAGCAAATTTCACTAGCTCTCAGTTACTGCATTGTTTTGCATTGAAATCTGGTGTTGAAGGAGACGTCGCAGTTCTGTGTTCTCTTATGGATGCATATTCAAGATATGGACATTGGGAACTTTCTCATCGGATTTTCGAGACCATTCCAACACCAAATGCTATCTGCTTCACTTCTATGATCAATGGTTACGCTCGAAATGGGATGGGGAAAGAAGGACTTTTGTTGCTTCATGCTATGATTGAAAAAGGCGTAAAACCGGACGAAGTTACCTTCTTATGTGCATTAACAGGGTGCAGTCACACTGGACTGATCCAACAAGGGAGAATACTCTTTAACTCGATGAAATCTCTTCATGGTGTTCACCCAGATTGGCGACATTTTTCATGCATGGTGGATCTTTTATGCCGTGCAGGACTTCTACACGAAGCCGAAGAGTTCCTTCTAAAGGCACAAGGAAAAGGAGACTGTTTTATGTGGAGTTCTTTGCTCCAAAGTTGCAGGGTTTACAAGAATGAAGAGGTTGGAACAAGAGCAGCACAAATGTTGGTTGATCTAGACCCAAATGACCCTGCAGTGTGGTTGCAAGCTTCAAATTTTTATGCTGAGATAGGAAAATTCGACGAATCAAGACAACTAAGAGACGTCGCTCTAGCAAGGAAGATGTCTAGGGAGATTGGTTGTAGTATAATTGAGATAAGAAAGTGACAGAAGCAAATAGAGTTCATGAATTGATGAATCATCTTGATCTTGCTCATTATTCACACAAGACAAAACACTCATGGAAAAAATTTCTATACTTGTTTTGATGTTAGTTTTCCTAAGATGGTAGTGTCTTGTCTATTCTAGCTATCCTAAAATTTAAGGGAAAGGTTTCTTTTTGGAGGAAATTTTGGTGGGCATGCCAAGAAAATGAGGGTATGCATTTGTGTGTTCCTTGTTCGGTGTAACAAACTTAATGATTCCATAAGTAGAAAAATAATTTCCCGCCCCCATTTTGTGTGTAACATTGTATTATGCAAAAAAAGACATAGTTTAGAATATGCAATAATCAAACTTTCCTATCTTCAATTCTCTTTCAGAGAGGCATAGTGGAGATAGTGCAACCGTTACTATTAGTTGTGAGTTCTTTAAATGGTTGATGAGTAAAGCAAACTATTACAAATATTTTTATTTCTTGTACTTTAAGTGTAGGCATGTGGAAAAATGTAACACCTTCATCCACTTACAAGCCAAGCCATAAAGCCCTCCAAATCCTTCATTTTCCAAAGCTAATCTATGCTATATAAATTATAACCAAAGTATTCATATGCATTAATCAAATCAACCACATTCCTTACAATATACAGCCAACAAACAGGAAAAAAAAAATATGGACAAATTCTTCTTTGTTTCTTTACTCGGTTTGCTTATAGTGGCGAATGGAGTTTCAGGAAGCATGATGTGCGACAACAACTTTGGCATGCTTGAAGAACTCAACAACCTCGACACAGAGGAAGATTATGAGGTAGAAGAACTTTCTGACATACCTTCATGGACAAGTGAACGCGGCGGAAAAGTTCTTGTGAATATTGATAGCTTTGGTGCTGCAGGAAATGGAGAAACTGATGATACTGAGGTAAAGTTCTTTCATGATTTTCAAATTAGTCCTATTTTTCTATGTTCAACATGCATTTTACACATTCAAGGTTGTTGAACATATGCAACTGCTCTATTTTTTTCTGTACTGATCAATTCTTATTTATAGGCTCTTCAAAAAGCATGGGGAGTTGCTTGTTCTACACCAAAATCTGTTCTATTGATTCCAAAAGGACGCCGTTACCTTGTTAATGCAACAAAATTCATAGGGCCTTGTAAAGACAATCTAATCATCCAGGTGATGCATACACAAAAAAATTATTTAGTTTTATCAGCGACTCATCGTTACACTTACTGACATGGTATTTACATTTCTCCAGATTGATGGAACACTGGTTGCTCCGGAAGATCCTAAGAACTGGGATCCAAAACTTCCACGTGTTTGGCTCGATTTTTCTAAATTGAAGAAAGCTGTTTTCCAAGGCTCTGGAGTTATTGACGGCTCGGGAAGTAAATGGTGGGCAGCATCTTGCAAAAAGAACAAGACTAATGTAAATTTTTTCAGAATTTTTGGCTTTGTTATTTTACAAATATTTAAAAATAAATTTATATTGCAGGCAATAATAATTTTCTGTTTTTGTTATTTTTCTTTTTCTCACAGCCTTGCAAAGGTGCACCAACGGTAAGAACAACTTTCTTAAACCAATGTTGTATTCTATATTTTAAGCACAAAAAATGTAGTTTTAACTCTGAAGGGTGATTCATCGCAGGCACTAACCATCGATACAAGTTCATCTATAAAGGTTAAAGGACTAACTATCCAGAATAGCCAACAGATGCATTTTACGATATCGCGATGCGATTCTGTTCGAATTTTAGGAGTTAAAGTGGCTTCACCTGGAGATAGTCCAAACACCGATGGAATTCATATTAGTGAATCAACAAATGTCATTGTCCAAGACTGCAAAATTGGAACAGGTTCTGAACTTAATCAACATGTTTATGATTGAGTCGTGCGGCCCTTATTAAATGCATGTTTCTTCTAATCATAGTTGCACCGCGATTTTGTTGAAACTCCAATGTATTACTTTTAAGAAAATCACGGTGGCACACCGTGCTTATGTCAAATTTACTGTCAATCCAAACATGCAACTAGAATTTAATTAAAAGTGATTAAAATAACTTATGTTATGTTGAAGTTTTACATTCAAATTTTCTTTCAAAGTATAAACATATTTGAACATAAATAACTTTCTTTCAAACTCAATTATACTCAAAACTAATTTTCTAAATTTCTCAAAAATTGATATAAAATGGTCACACACAAACACATTGACTATATGTGTGTTATATTATTCAGGGGATGATTGCATTTCAATTGTGAATGCTAGTTCTAATATCAAAATGAAGAGAATATTTTGTGGACCGGGACATGGAATCAGGTATCATCAAATCTTCATCCCTCAATTTAGTACAAAATTAATGTTAATACTTGTTTGTTACGTTTAAAATTAGAGTGCTTATGGTTGCACAGATTTTCTGACACTAATAGCCACTCATGAAACTTTTGTGTCTAAACGCTTTG
>Ga0099826_10001602_pt1 | contig 13797 bp, 10 predicted proteins | sample Mtrugardesep15_FD_76830 | JGI IMG/M metagenome (GOLD analysis project Ga0099826, IMG submission 76830) | Root nodule microbial communities of legume samples collected from California, USA - M. trunc garden sep15 | ecosystem: Host-associated > Plants > Roots > Nodule | place: USA: California... | reverse complement strand
TCATCACTTAACAGATTTTTTAAACGGCAGGGACTAAAGTGATAACGGAAGTGTAGAGTCAGGGACTTGTTTGTATTTATTCCTGAGTCAGGGACCTATGTGACAGCGAGGTGCAAAGTCAGGACTAAAGTGACTATTTGCTCTAAAAAAAACAATACTTTTTTTTTAAACTAACAGAACCAATACCTCACCACTCGCCAGGGAACAGGAATGGGAGATATTTTGGGTGACAGAGAGAGTTGGCATCCTATCATTGCCAGTTGCCACCACGATGAAGGAATTATTGCGTAGTGACATGGAAGCTTCAATGCTCACGTTTTAGTTATGCAACAAGTAGACAGCGATGGTTTACCAAACTTTTTTTAAACAAAGATGTGATTTGGAGAGAGAATGCGATTATTTTAAGTAAATTCTGGATTAGTAGTCTTTTATAAATCATAGGGTTGACACCAAAAAAATAATAGTAACCATTAGATATAGTAAAAGTGTCATTCGATCTCTTTAATTACACATTTATTCTATTATTAGTGAAATGGCTAAGTATATCAATTATTATGAAATAGATGGGGTAATTTTTCTCAAATTAACTATATTTTGAATGCATGTGTGTATGGTTAGTTTTACGGTGATAAAAAATAGTTTGTAATGACTTATATCATAAAAATCGGACATTAAATTGATTAGCGACAACTCTCTCTTTTTTTTTCTCTCTTGTGAGCCGTCACAAAAACCCTAGTTTATTCTCCTTCATCCACTAAAGAGGGGTGATTTAGGGTCAATTTTGACCCAAAATCATCTCTCTAACTCGTTTTTCTATTTCTCTTTTATTGAAATAAGTGATTTTCACATCTATTTCGTTTTATTTTGTGATTGCGTCGTCTTCGTGCGACGTTGGTTGTTCGTCGTCTTTGTGTGACGTTGTTTGTTTTTCTTGTTTCTCTCAGGTATTTGATCGCTTTAAATTGTCAGATCAGCTTCGATCCAGTGCAGATCTAATCAATGACTTTGACATCATCCACGTTGCAGATCCAGAAACATGGTTATTCCGGAGATTTAAATATAGTCATATGTGTAGGCATTTGTACTTTGCTGTTTTATGCTATTAACATGGATGTTGTGAGCCTGTTCACAGATTCATCCTTTTTGTTTTTAGCGAATTTGCATTATATCGATGTATTCTTTCAATTTGAATGAATGAATATCTTTTATTTTGTCAAAAAAAATAAAATTGTAATGACTTAATTATGTAAATTTGTTTTCGATATTATGTTGAATGTAAAGTGATTATTTATATTGTCCCCGTGAGCATAACTCAGTTAGAGACATGCATTATTATATGCAGGGGTTGGGGTTCGAATCCCGGATACCCCACTTATTCACCTTACAAAAGATCAATTCTAGCTACTTGACAAAAAAAAAAGTGATTATTTTTATTTGAATGCATCAATGTAATAGTGAGATGAGCAATATAAATGAGGATAGCTAAATCAAGGAAAAAGCTATAAGTTCTAGTTGAAAGTTACTCTTATCCATTTCAAAATTGATTATTCCCTTAATTCAGCATGAGTTAACTCACGTTCGGTATTTTTCAGTGTGAGTTAACTCACACCGGCGCTTTTAAGATCGGTTGAACCTATTTATAAAGTGATTAAACCGATCGTAAAAGTGGCAGTGTGGGTTAACTCACGCTGTATTAAGGAAAATGAGCAAAAACAAAAACGAGAATAACCTTTTTTTTTTTTTGGTCAAGTAGCCTAGTGGCTAGAGCTCACACATTTTAAATATGGAGAAATGGGGTGTGGGTTCGAACCCCTGCCCCTGCATAAATTATGCAATGTCCCTACCAACTGAGCTAAGCTCACGGGGACCGAAGAATAACACTTTTTATTCTAGTTTTAAGTTAAAATTAAATTAACTTGTCGGACACTTGTATTAGTTAGCTGCACCCGCCTATGTATAAATCCGCATGTAACTCTAGACTCATATCCTCCCCCTTCCTCATCCACCAGAGGAACGGTGATTTTGGTTTGGTATTACCCACTTGTATCACTCTTTTTCTCTCTCGTTTTATCTAAATAAGTGGGTTTCGTATAAATTTGGTTTTTCTTTTGTGTTTTTTTTCTTCGGGAGTTGGTCATTTGAGTGCGACGTTAATTTGTTCATTGTCTCGGTGCGGCATTTTGTTTTGTTGTAGTGTTTATTTTGTTCAAATTGACAGAGCAACTTTGACTCATCACAAATTCAACTAATGACTTGGGTGTCATCGTTATAGATTCAAATGCACGACTATTCTGATCACTTTGATTTTGTCACATGCATATGCATTTTGTTAATTCATGTTATTAACTTGAGTGTTGAGAGCTTATTCACATATTCAAATATGTTTTTTTATAGGAAAAATATGTTGTGTTGTGTTAATATGATTGGTTTTGTCATTCAAAAATCGTTAACAACACATCTTGTTATTGCACTGCCTTCCATTCACGTGTAACTTTATGTACAAAGAAAAAAAAAAGTTAAAATGAAATTTTGAAGGCAAAATTAATTACAGTCAAAAACATTCAAACATATAATTACACCTCTAGAAACAACTTTTGCAAAGTGTAACAAAAAGATAAACTGATATTGTCTTGTGTTCAATTTTAGCATTAGCTCTAACTTCTAAGAAACCTTTTTTGGTCAAACTTTGTTGAATTTGGAAGATCCAACTTCATTGCAATTTTCTTGGTGTAATGCCCTCGCCAGTTGCTGAAGAAATCGTATGCGATGCTACTTATTCAATAATTGAATGAAATTCATTACAATCAGACAAAATTTAATTCACCATATAGTGATTCTTTTTTTTCTTTTGGTTACACACCATATAGTGATTCTAGTGCAAATATGTGTCCACGAGAAAATTTTAAATGGTGAATTTTTTTCACCGAGTGGTCTATCAACTTTTGTTATAGTTACATTACACATTACAATGGCCATGTTTTTCTTTCAAAACAATTTTGGTTTAACCATAATGTGTGGTTTAATTCACAATTTAGTGCATGTTTATATTCGCAAGGAGTTTCAATGAATCATGACACTTTGAAGCTTCTTCAAAATCACGGTGCAATTGTGATTTCGCAAGAAAAAGCATGCTGTAATAGTGAACACCAACACCATCACAAGTGATCGCAAAATTACCAACAGAGATTGCATTCTACAGGCAGTTCATCCGATCTTTCATCTAGATTCTAATATTTATTCAATGATCTTTGTAATATATTAGAATTGCAAAATAAATCCCAAGCATTTAGACTTGTGTAAATTTTAAGAACTTTAGTTGCCTATATTCAACTTTGTTTGCATCTGCTGCCAGTCGGGAAGATAAACTCCTGCTAGGAGGATGGACTTGCTGCATAAAGTTTTAATTCTAAAATGCACATTCAGAAACAAGCAGTGCCAATTCTGATATACATAATTCCTTTTCATGTCAATGGTAATAATCACAAAACAACCCATCTCTATTTATCTCAAGACATAGTTCTACCAATTAATTGGCCAAATTCAACAATTGATTTTGAAACAATAGCAAAGTTTTAATGATTTAAGTAGCTCTCATTGTTTTTACATTGATGCAAAAATGGTATATAATATAACTAGGCCCCACTCAAACATTCATCTGGCCTAAATAATGCAACAAGGGGATTCAAGGAAGCAAATCTAATTAAACCAATCTGAAAAAAATAGCTACAAACTGATTAAAGTTTCTCCAATCTGATTACAGCCAAGCAAGTCTGATTAAATCTTCAATTCTGATTAAATCTTTGTTCTAGGTGAATTACAAACACCTAGAACAAGCAATCTAAAGCATAAAAAGTTCAGTACATAAATAATCATTGAACAATAACGAAACTATATTCTTTTGTGGTATATTCTTTTGTAGTAAGATTTTGACTCCATTATCCCTTTACTTGGAAGACAACACAAATTGTTTTTGAATTAATATCCTTTACCATCAATGATTTTATCATGCTATCAACATTTTCTTTCCTCAAATCAGATTCACATTCATCTGCGTGTTTACTCTCTATAATGAAATTTAAACAAGTGTTCTTCATAATACTTGTATATGCAATTAAAGACTATCACAAGTTTGAAACAACAAAAGTATGTGTAAATTTCACTATATTTTAAAAGCTTCCATTCAGCATCTTTAACATGTGTATGTATAACCTACTTAGTTAGTTCATGCTTGAAAAGTTAGAACTGCCACAAGCAATTCTTAGTTTTTCAAGCAGTGGTTCATGTGGCTGCACTCCAGCCGCCTTCATCCGATACACAAACTTAACAGCTTCAATATACAAACCATTTTGTATGTAACCCATAAGCATGGCATTCAAACTATCGACATTTCTTTCATTTTGTGTTGTTTCAAATACCAGTTCTGCATCTCTTAGTAATCCACTTCTTCCATACATGGCTATCAAACTACACTGCACATAACTATCCGAGTCCAATCCAAGTTTAATTGCATCCGCATGAACCTGTTCACCGCAGCTTCCACGATTCTGCATCCTTCCACAAGCCTTGAGAACACTAGAAAATGTAAAACTATCCTTCTTTACCCCTACACTTCCCATCTCCTTGAAATCACCAAGAGCCTCAGAGAAATGCTTTTCCCTACAACCACTGACAATTTTCGCAGTCCAAGTCAACGTATTATGCCGCGACAGTCGATTGAAAACAACGTTTGCATCGTCCAAACACTTGAACCTCCCGTAAAATCTAATCAAAGAGCTGCTAATAAGCACATGGTCACAAGCACCCAACTTCAATAAACATCCATGAACTTGCAGTCCTAGAGGTACATTCACAGTACAAGCACATGCCGTGAGAAGACAAGACCAAATCCACGGAGGAAAAGAAAACCCCATCACATCCAATTGACATAACATACTAACAAAAACATCTATAGCATTCTCATACTCGCCATTTTCATAATATGCAACAAACAAGATAACCCAAGAATGAAAATCCCTCACAGACATTACATCAAACACACGGCGTGCATTCTCCAATAAACCGCATGAAACAAACATTATCAAAATCCGATTGAGCAACGTCAATGGCAGTTCAATACCGCTAGTTATGATGTGTGTATGCAACTCAATAGCAGTTTCTGGGTCGGTGGAAATAGTACATTCTTTGACCAATGAGGTGTAAATATCAATGGTTATGGGAAAGTGAAGAGCATCCATTAAGGGCAATATGTGTAGAGTTGCATCACATTTTCTTCTTCTCTTGTTCTTCATTGGAGGAGTAATGGGTTGTGAAGAAGGGTGAATGAGAGAGAGATTTTGGGGTTTGGGGTTACGACGGAGGGGTAAACGAAGAAGGTGAGGTTGGTGGTTGGAAGAAGAAGTTATTGAAGTGGTGTCTGCGTTGTGGCGGCGGGTGGGTGGTGCCGGCGGTGGGGGAGCAACGATGACTTCCATTTCGAATTCAACTGGACAGAGACAGACAACCTACGACAAATCGCATAAAATGTTTTCTTGCATCATCGTTTTTTCCTTTTCTGGAAACTGCCACCTTTTCTGCTATCCAATTTCGTTTGAATTTAAATTTTCGTATTCATTTTCTTTTTAATTTAATTTTTTTATGAATATTTAAACGTAAATACATTTTTTGTCTTGTATTTTTCTTACTCAGAATTTCAATCTTCAAATTTGATGCCTAGCACTTTTAAAATGTTTTACTTTTTTCTTCAACCTATAAATTTTAGATTGATTTTTATGATGCGATGAGATATTTAACAATTGATATACTTTTTGTTCAATGATAATCTAGTAGACAGTTCATCGAATTGTAATGTTTTGTGATATAAATTAATTAATATCTTGACGGTGTAAAAATTAGTTATTTTAAGTGAATCAATTTAGATAGTGTCACATCATCAACTCGATTGTCACATAAATATCTCATTTGTTATATCATTAAAATTCAATCTCAAAATGCATCGATGAAAAAAATTAAATATTCATTTTTCTTAGATTTTAATCGAAGTTTCTATGATGTTTTTCCTTCTACTTTTTAAAACTTCTATTATAAGATAATGTAAGAGGGGTTAGTTCATATTGTTTAGTTTCTTAATTTAATTCCTTCAACAAAACAAAAGATAAGAGACCAATACTGCAGGTTTAAAATTGAGTGAAGTGACATAAAAAAGGTAAAATAGAGGGATTTTGAACTTTAATGAATTTTATATGATGAATTATAACTCTTACCATTCAAACTCACCTCATCTGTAACTAAAAAAAAACCTCACCTCATCTAAGTTTCTCACGTGGTTTTCACTTTTTTTAATGGTGAGAGATCATATTTTACTATCTGATGTGAAAATTATACATGAGACAATCCAATCTCAATTTAGAGACTAAAAATGTACTTAACATAAATTTTATATCGGTTTGATTTTTTGTACATAAATCACGAAATTTTTTGCTCATTTCATGCTCCTTTATAATACAGGTAACTAGTAGTATTGATTAGAAAAGACGAGACCAAATTATGCCAAAGACATGCACACATACTAAACAAAAACAACTATAGGGGAGAAAATAAAAAGTGAAGATTGAATAGATAGTGCATATTAATACTAATGGATAAAATGATGGGTTTGCAGAAACAATGTAGAGTAGCAGTATGGAAAAATTAAACGTGAAAAAACAAATAGAAAAACCCAACCGAGAAAAACTAGATGTTTGTTTTGGGACAGTAGCCTCCAACCGTAATTTTACAACATTCCCACCAAAGGAAACAAATGGTAAAGGGGTGAATTTGATCACATCATCGTCGTCGTCGTCATCATATACAAATGAAGGATTTTTGGCAGGACTGCATTGGCAAGCAAGTAATGCTTCCCCGCATTGTTTCCATTGTGTTTGCCCATGTGGCCTTGTCTGTTTTGGTCTTCAGCATTCGCTCGAAAGGCCGCATTGCCGAATATCACCACCAACTGAGAAATGATAATTCATCTAGTGTCATCATCATCAGGACCAAAATCTATCTCCTCACACAATGTCTCAGGCATCATTGGACTCATAGGAGATCGGTAATCAATAGATTGTAAAAAGTTGAAATAAGCATACTTAATGTCAAATTGCATATCATACCCTGCATAAAATAAAACTTGTGTCAATTTTTCTTATTAACATTGGATATGGACTAAAAAAGAGGAGGATTGATCCTTACAATAATTTACTGCAATAGTTAATTCTCCATCATCCCCACTCTGTCTAACATGATGAAACCACATGCTTGGCCTGCATTAATCCCATCCTCTCATTACCAGCATTACTATATACATATATAATTATATATACATAAAGAACATGCAACAATAAGATTAGAGATAACTTGAATTCTTGTTTAATTAAACGAGGTTGCCAAATATTCTCCTTAATGTTGACATGCAACTGATATATTCATCATGTGACTTCCTTGTGCAATGTGGATGTTCGGTTGTTCATTCATTCCTTATTTTTCTTCTTCTATTTTTATAAAGGGTTGAGGGACGACAGCAGAATCACTTGATTTGCAATATAATAACACAAATATCATCAATTTCATGCATTCACTCTTTATGTTGTATCTTGTAGGGCAAAAATGTTGGACAACAAGCTTAGGTAAATGCAGTATGACTATCTAAGCAGTAATGTTATCTATGCCATATGTGTATGCAGCACTGAAAAACAGTTACAGCTTATCAGCTAACAAAACTCACTCCATCATAAAGTAAATGATTGATTGATCATCTGTAAATTAAATGTGGCTAAGTCTATAACCCGTCAGTTTGATTCTTGTCTCAACAATCATATGGTTAACAGAAATCAGAAATTTCCATTGATTCTTTTACTAGTGGATGTGGAAGTTTAAGTATGGTAAAGATTTTTAAGTGATTAAAACTGCTGAAATTATTGACTGCATCCATCAAGTTCAATAGTTTTGTTAGAGAAAATGGAATAACTCAAAAATGCAATGCATGATGAGGGAACCTTCACACGGATTTATGTAATTTTCAGTTTTAACAGAGTAATAACATTATATTGATATCCCCAAATTTAGATGCAGATGCTAATTCAGATATTGGTCCACTGCAGAATCCGAAGTAAATAAAGAGTTCCAAAGCCAGGTTATGTACGTATGAGGTATCACATATCAGCATCTCTAATTCTTAATTTATATCTTCCCTAAATGAAGCATGACAGAATTTTACAGCTCTATTCTCCACCATTTCCCACCAAACTTGTGGTCTTCGTAACTAGTAATTTACGAAAGAAAGATCCCATATATCATGGGCATGACATGACATATTGGAAAGCCAAGTTGCTTAATCATGAATATTATGGCATCACACTATGGTATGAATTTGCAATAGCATAAAAACTGGGGGAATGTGCCGTGCAATGCTACAGCATTTTCTTCTTACATTTAAATAAAAAATATAAACAGTACACTATGGAATCAGGTAAATTAAATATATTGAGAATATCATTCAACAGAAGAAAGATTAAGAAAAACAGATACATGATGCAATGCAAAAGAAGAAAATCATACAAGTAAAGAATCTCCCCAGCCTTGACAGTACACTCAAACGGTGGAGGGCCATTGAAGTATAAAGGAAACTTTGAAATCTCGTCCTCCAAGTTCTCCGGAGAAGGAAAAGGGTTCACGCTACACCAAGGTACATACCTAGTCGGCTTGTCAAGTTCCAAATCAAACTCTCCAGTTTCCTACAAAAAAATTCCACAACACCCCAAATGATTTCATCTCGAAAAGTTAAAACCTTTAACATTGAAACACAAACCCCATCATTAAAAATAACTAAACAACACACCCCATCAAGGCCCTGTTTGGATAAACAACTTAGTTAAGTGCTTAAGTCATAAGTGTTTATCATGAAAGTGCATATGTATAAGCTATTTCTATAAAAATAAAAATAAAATAAAAGTTAAAACAAGGTCAAACTATTTTCATAAGCTATTCTGGAGAGATTATTTAGCTGAAAACAGCTTATGAACATGTCATAAGTTGTTCCCTTAAAGGTCTCTCATAAGTCTTATGCAAGCAACTAAGTTCAAATAAGTCAATCCAAATTGGCTTACTCAGACTATTTTCACATAAGTTATAAGTTGTTTCATAAGCTCTCATGATATTAAAATAAGGAAAACAACTTATGGAGATATCAAAGTTGTTTTCACAAGAACCCTGAAACACTCACACAAGTACTTATCCCAGTAAATAAGCTCAATTAAGTCAATCCAAATAGCCCCTAAAAAAACAAATAATTACCATGGAATATTTATAAGTAGCAGCAGGGTAATTCCGAATATAAAAGCGATGAACATCAGTAGGAGGAAACAAAAGAAAGCGTTTTTCACCGGTAACAACAGCATAAAGATTCTCGTAATGATCCTTATGAAACCAAGTAGAGGAATGTTTGTTCCCAATCCAAAGATTAACAGCTTCAGGCTCTAAACCAAAAGCTTCAGTAGCCCAACCAATGTCACCATCACAATCCTTCCTAATGGGATCATACTCTGAACGAAAACAATCATTCTGCTGCTGAGCGTAGGCAACACATTGGGAAGGGTTAGAGGAGTTGATGAGACGGAGGGCTTCCGGGAATGGGAGGTGTTGGACGTGGGCGGAGGCGAAGCAGAGGGAAGAGGGGAGTGGGGTTAAGGAGTCGGCGGCGCCGGTGGGGGTGAGATGGAGGGAGACGGTGGTGGAAGAGAGGGATTTGGTGAGGTAAGAAGGGTGGGACCAGAGAGAGAGGGAAGGCCAGTGGGAGATGGAGTTGGAGATGATGCAAGGTTTGTTTGGTGTGATGAAGTTTCTGTGAAATTGGAGTGGTGTTGGTGGAGATTCTAACCGTTCTATGTTACTGTTGCTTCCTAAACTTAATTCTCGTATTTCTCTCCATAGTTCTTCTATCTTCTCATTCATTCTTAGAATATGTTATTCGATACCATTGTTGTGATCGATCACCAAATTGGTACTTGTAAAGTTAATAAAATATTCATTATGTTAAGTTAACCAAATAGTTTAGTCGAAGGTCAAAATATTAAAAAACATATACGTTGTTATTGTATCATAACATAACATTCTCCTTGATCCTGCAACGTAGCATAATATGATATTTTAGAAAGTAAATATTTGGTGTTAAATGCAAAAGTGTGGAGGGAAATTAGGCGAGAGAATTAGGTTAATATTAGGTTTAATTTTGCAAGACGGGTTAAGATTTATAAGTAAGACAAAATTGCCAGCGGATTAGTGGTGAAATTGTTGAGAAGAAACCATTAAGACTCGGGTTCGAATCCCTGCAAAGGTTTTAGATTAATTGCGTGGAGAAATGAGGGAAATGTTGAGATTAAAATTAGGGTTTAATTAGGGTTAAAGATAGCTTGACGGGTTAGCATTTATAAATAAAGATAAATAGAGATAAGAGATGTGCCTATTCCTATCTAAAAATTAAAGTGAAAATTAAGATGAAAATTGGGAAGAATATTGAATGCTCATTATTCTTGTTATTCCAAAAAAATACGATTTTGTTTCCTTAATAACAATTATCGTTTGCATTCAATTAGGAAAATAAGTTGATTATTAGTGTTGAGGGAAATTAGGAATGCAGGTTTTGAATATTATTGACTCCAAAAAAATAATATGATTTTGTTTCATTAAGAATAACTATCGTTTCCATTCAATTAGAAAAATAAGTCGACTATTAGTGTTGAGTGAAGTTAGGCAGAATATTTAGGTATTTAAAATTAGAGTTTATTGCTTTCCATAAAAGTAGGAAACAATTAGGGAAGACATCGAAAAAATAAGAAAGGATATTTGATAAGAATGAACCACGAAAAAATAGGAAATAATATTTGATAAGAATGAACAAAAAAAGAAGTGATTTAAACCTAGGGTTAATATAGTAAAAGCATACGATAAAATTAGGTTAACAAAAGCGACACGGGTTAACTTTAAGGAGTACGAGATTCAATTTTTTTTTTTAACCTAAGAACACTTGAGTGGGATTTCATTTTTTAAAATAGCACTTGACTTTGATGATAAACTATCTTTTATTGCTTAACCAAAGATCCTAGTTTGGTTCGAGAAAAGTTTTGTCAATTAAAAAAAAAATCTAATACTCATATCAAACTGAATGGACTAGTCAACAGAATTGCGTCCATGCCAAAAACAAAAATGGTTTCTAACTAATTAACCTGAATAGATTGTCCTTTATCACCCTAATAAGGTAGCAGCTATATGATTGGTTAGGGGATTATGATGATTATAATCATGATGTCATTGACATTGAGTACTCATGCTGCTGTTAGTGTGGGTCCCTGCATCTTTGGAGGGGACACAAACGCAATTCTTGAACCTTGGTATGGACTGAGTCAGAAGAGGCTGATATGGCCTTTTATAATTCAATTCATACTGTTCGCCACGTCGGTTTTAGAACGCGGGTGAATTAACTTTCAAGAATTATAAAAGGTGTGGCGTATTGTGTGTATACGTCAGTACAGGCGTGACGGTGCTATAATTCCGAGATCTTTTGTTTGTGCTAAGGAAGGTTTTCGTGTAGAGAAAGAGAGGAAACGTTTCGAAGGAAGAGTTAAGTGGCCTCGTGCTGAAACTCGTGTTGGTTGCAAGGCTATGTTGGTTGTGAAAACTCAAGATTCTTGTAGATGGGTTGTTATTCTTTTGTTAAGGAACATAACCAAAAATTGGTTCCACCTGATAAAGTGCATTGCCTTTGATCTCATCGTCATGTTTCAGGTCCGGCTAAATCCTTGATTGATACTTTGCAGGGTGCTCGAATAGGGCCTAGTGGAATTATGTCTGCACTTAGTAAGGAATAAGGTGCAATTAGTAATATCGGTTTCACTGAGCGTGACTGTAGAAATTATACGAGGAGTGGTAGGCAAAGGACTCTTGGAGGCGACAATCAAATCCTCTTGGATTACTTGAAGAGCAAACAAGCAGAGGATCCTTCATTTTTCTATGTTGTACAAGGTGATGAAGATCATTGCATGAGGAGTAGTAGGCAAAGGACTCTTGGAGGCGACAATCAAATCCTCTTGGATTACTTGAAGTGTAAACAGGCAGAGGATCCTTCATTTTTCTATGCTGTACAAGGTGATGAAGATCATTGCATGAGTATTATCCTCTAGGTTGATCCTAAAGCAAGGACTAACTACTCTTACCTTGGTGACATTGTCACCTTTGACATGAAATATAGGTCGAACCGCTATATATTGTCTTTTGTTCCTTTCACCGGAGTAAATAATCATGGACAACCTGTTTTATTTGGTTGTGCTTTCCTGATAAATGATTCCGAGCCATCTTTTGTTTGGTTCTTCAAAACCTGGCTTGAAGCAATGTCAGCAAGACCGCCAATTTCAATTAATTCAGATCATGATAGGGTGATTTGTGCAGCCATTAACCATGTCTTTCCTGATACGCGTCACCGGTTCTACAAGTGGCACATTTCTAAAGAAAGTCAAGAAAAGTTGTCTCATGTGCTTTCTGAGCACCAAAACTTTGATGCTGACCTTCATAAATGTGTTACCCTGACAGAGTCCATCGAGGAATTTGAGTCTTGTTGGTCCTCTCTAATTGATTGTCATGATCTCAGAGAACATGAATGGCTCCAAGTAATTTATGGTGATAGGTGGCAGTGGGTTCCAGTGTACCTAAGGGATTCAGTTTTTGGAGAAATGTCAATAACACAACGAAGTGATAGTATTAACTCTTATTTTGATGGATACATCAATGCATCAACAACACTTCATCTTTTTGTCAAGCAATATGAGAAGGCTCTGGAGAGTCGTTATGAGAAAGAAATCAAAGCTGGTTATTATGACACTACAAACACTGCTCCGGTTCTGAAGACTTCATCACCCATGGAGAAACAGGCAGCTGGAGTTTACACAAGGAAATTGTTTATCAAATTTCAAGAAGAGTCGGTTGAGACATTAACTTTCTTGGCATATAAAGTAGATGAAGAAGAAATGCACATTGAGTACCTTTGAGTGAATTGGAGAATAAACCAATTGCATGATTGACTTCACCAAGCCATTGAGTACCCTGTGGATTTTAATTAAATCTTCTGTGGATTTTAATTAAATCTTCCATACCAATTTGGACCGTTTTCATATTATTTTAAACAATTCACTCCGCTCTTGTTCCTGAACTTTTATTTTTTTCCCACATCTTCTGTTTTCTTCTGGTGCTTTCTACAGTATATGATTGCTAAGCTAAGCCATTTCAGTCGATTTATTTGTCCGACGATAACACGAATAGATAGCATATATACTGTATTATACTGGAATGTTAGGAATGAATCATCCAAAGTTAGTTGAAATCTAGTTGATATAGGACAAATAGAGTTCTGATAAGCGATACCTATAGAGATGTAAAGAATGCAATGAAAGAGAAGAAAAATTAGATTTCAGAAGGAAGAGAAAGTCTTGAGTATAGAGATATCTGAATCTGAAGAGAGTTAAAAAAATCCTTGTTCAAAAAGCAAAACTCAAGGTTAGCTGCGAAAATTAGGGCCTGTTTGGTTCACTTTTGCTTTTTAGTTTTTTAAAACTATTTTATAAATTTGTTTTTGAAAACTGTTTTTTGGAAGTAAATAAAAAAGTATATGTTTGGTAGTTCTATTTTTAAAAACTGTACTTGAGAATAGAAAACAAAAAAACTTGTTTGGTGGATTTTTTTTGTTACAGCACATACGTATCCTTGACGATAACTAAT